>Ga0116177_10001125_pt1 | contig 19936 bp, 15 predicted proteins | sample AD_STIC10_MetaG_FD_89750 | JGI IMG/M metagenome (GOLD analysis project Ga0116177, IMG submission 89750) | Active sludge microbial communities of municipal wastewater-treating anaerobic digesters from USA - AD_STIC10_MetaG | ecosystem: Engineered > Bioreactor > Anaerobic > Digestate | place: USA... | reverse complement strand
GGCCGCGAGATGGTGCACCCCACCGGCTTGACGGTGGGGTTGTTCGGATCGGCGGCATTGATCGAGTCGAGCGTCATCTTGGCGAAGGGCGCAGCGGCCTGGTACTCGGCGTTCTCGCTAAGGTCGCCCAGTTCCCGGGCGCGCTTGATCTCTTTCGGGAGATCCGAGCGCAGCTCGCGTTCGAGCTCGGCCACTTCGTCTTCGAGTCGCTTGAGGATCCGCGCCTTCATGCCTGCGTCTCCGCCGGCGTGGAGCAGGGCGGCACTCCAGGCCCCGCGCCCGGTCGGCTAAACGCCCAGTCTACCATATCTGGTATCCTCGTCTGCGATCCCCGCCGGCGCGGCGGAGGCCCACGTGCCCGTCATTGCGAGCCGTCACAACCCGTTCGTCCAGCGCTGCCGCGCTCTCGCCCGCCGCCGCGATGCCACGTCGGGCGAGATCCTGCTCGACGGCGTGCACCTGCTGGCCGACGCGCTTGCGGCCGGCGTCCCCATCGCAGCGGCCGCCGCCACGCGCGCGCTGTGGGAGCGCGACGAAGGGCGCGCGATCCGCCGCAGCCTCGAGCGCGCCGGCAGCCGCGTGTTCGACGCCACCACGGCGGTCATCGAGGCGGCCAGCCCGGTCCGCGCCCCCGCCGGCGTGGTGGCGATCGCGCAATGGGCGCCCCTCTCGCTGCCGGAGGTGTTCGGCGCGGCCCCCGCCCTCGCCGTGTGCGCCGCCGGCGTCCAGGATCCCGGGAACCTCGGCGCCGTCATACGCGCGGCCGACGCCGCAGGCGCCACGGCGTGCATCGCCGCGGCCGGCTCGGCCGATCCGCTGGGCTGGAAGGCGCTCCGCGGCGCGATGGGCAGCGCCTTCCGCGTGCCGCTCGTCGCCGGCGCGGACGTCTTCACGGCGTGCGCCGAGGCGCGCGCGCGCGGCATCCGCGTGCTGGCCGCGGCGCCCGGCAGGGGCCGCAGCGTGTTCGACGTCGACCTGACGGGGCCGATCCTGTTCCTGCTCGGCGGCGAGGGCGCGGGACTCCCCGCCTCGGTCCTGGACCTGGCCGATGAGACGCTCACCATCCCGATGCGCGCGCCGGTCGAGTCGCTCAACGTGGCCGTCGCCGCCGGCGTGATGCTGTTCGAGGCGCGCCGGCAGCGGCACGCGGGGTTGGCCTCATGATCCGCCACGACCTGTTCGACGAGCACCGGGCAGCTGCCGACCCCGCCTCCGCGCCGCTGGCGGAGCGCATGCGGCCGCGCTCCTTCGACGAGTACGTCGGCCAGCGGGACCTGCTGGCCCCGGGCCAGCCGCTGCGAGAGGCCATCGAGCGCGATCTGCTGCAGTCGGTCATCCTCTGGGGCCCGCCCGGCACCGGCAAGACGAGCCTGGCGCGCCTGGTCGCAGACTCGACCCGGGCCCACTTCATCGCCTTCTCGGCCGTGCTGAGCGGTATCAAGGACATCCGCGAGGTCATGGCCGAGGCGGAGCGGGCCCGCCGCACCCGCGGGCGGCGCACGATCCTCTTCGTGGACGAGATCCACCGCTTCAACAAGGCGCAACAGGACGCGTTCCTGCCCCGCGTGGAGTCGGGTGACATCGTCCTTATCGGGGCCACGACGGAGAATCCGTCATTCGAGGTGAACGCCCCGCTCCTCTCGCGGTCGCAGGTCTTCGTGCTGCAGCCGCTCAGCGAGGAGGACACCGCCGCCATCCTGCGGCGCGCGCTCTCCGACGCCGAGCGCGGACTGGGCGGGCTGGCGATCGGCGTCACCGACGAGGCGATCCGGGCAATCGCCCGCTACGCGAACGGCGACGCCCGAGTGGCGCTGAACCTCCTCGAGTTCGCAGCGGCCTCGGCGCCCTCCCAAGGCGGCATCGCCCGCGTCGACGAGGCCTTCCTGAGGCGGACAATCGAGCGGCGCGCCCTGCTCTACGACAAGTCGGGCGACGAGCACTACAACCTCATCTCCGCCCTCCACAAGTCGATGCGGAACAGCGATCCCGACGCCGCCGTGTACTGGCTCGCGCGGATGATCGAGGGCGGCGCGGATCCCCTCTACATCGCGCGGAGGCTCGTCCGTTTCGCATCCGAGGACGTCGGCAACGCCGACCCCCAGGCGCTCTCGGTGGCGGTCGCCGCCAAGGACGCCTGTCATTTCATCGGCCTGCCGGAGGGCAGCACGGCGCTGACGCAGGCCGCCGTCTACCTGTCGACGGCCCCGAAGAGCAACGCCGTCTATCAGGCGTACCTCCGTGCCGCGGCTGACGCCCACACCGATCGCGCCGACCCGGTGCCGCTGCACCTGCGCAACGCCCCGACCCGGCTCATGAAGGCGCTCGGCTACGGCAAGGGCTATCAGTACGCTCACGACGACCCGGACGCGGTCACCGGCATGGACTGCCTGCCGCCCGCCGTGGCCGGGCGGAAGTACTACACGCCGACCGAACGTGGCTTCGAGAAGGAAATCAAGCGCCGCCTCGACGGATGGGCGGCCATTCGGAAGCGCCGGCAAAAGCAGGGCTAGCGCCCCTGGATCCCGGGCCCCGACTCCGGAGCTCAGGTCCGCTGGAAGTTCTTCTCCACTTCGCGGCGGGAGATACGCAGCATCACCGGCCGGCCGTGCGGGCACACGGTGGAGTAGGCGGTCTGCCGCAGCTCTTCCAAGATGTGCGCCATCTTCTCGAACGTGAGCGGGTCGTTGGCCTTCACCGCCGCATGGCAGGCCATGGTGGCCGCCATGTTCCGGAGGTGCTCCTCCACCGGCGCCGCCCCGCCCATCCCGTCGAGATCGTCGGCCAGGGCCTTCAGCGCCGCCGTGCCCTGCTCGCGGCCGAGGAGCGCCGGCATGGCGTCCACGCGGACGCTGGCCAGCCCGAAGTCCTCCACCTCGAACCCGCACCGCCGCAACTCGGCGCCGTGCGCGAGCAGCGCGGCGCGAGGGCCCGGCGGAAGGTCCATGACGATCGGCGTGAGCAGGCGCTGGCTGTCGAGCTGACCCGACAGCAGCCGGGCGGAGATGCGCTCGTAGAGCACTCGCTCGTGCGCGACGTGCTGGTCGATGATGGCGATGCCGTCTGCGTCCACGGCGATGATGAACGTGTTGCGGAACTGGCCGAGGGGCACGAGCGGCTTCAGCGCGATCTCCCCGAGCGAGCCGTCCGGCGCCGGGCCCGGCAGGCCGGCTCCGCCCCCAGCCTCCCCGGGGAGAGAGGCCGACGCCGCCCCGGGCCCGCCGGCCGGGCGGCGCGCCTCGGTCGCCGGCAGTTCCTCCACCGCGCGCGGACTCCGCGGGTACCACCCGGCCAGGAGCCCCGGCAGACTGATGGCGCGCGCCCCTGTGGCCTCGGCCTCAGGCGGCGAGAGCCGCAGTTCCGGCGCCGAGACGCCGCCAATGGCCTCCTGGACGGCACGTCGGACGATTTCGTGCACGAGAGACTGATCGCGGAAGCGCACCTCGGCCTTGGTCGGATGGACGTTCACGTCCACTGCGTCGGGCGGCATCTCGATGAACACGTGCGCCTCGGGCCTCCGCTCGCGCGCAGTCGCCGACGCGTACGCGTCGATGACGGCGTGGGCCACGGTGCGGTCCTTGACGATCCGGCGGTTGACGAAGAACTGCTGGGCGCCCCGCGTGGGCCCCGGCTCGGCCAGGGCCGCCACGAACCCGTGCACGCGGATCCCGCCCGCGTCCTTCACGAGGGGCACGAGATCCGGGCGATCCCCGTAGATCTGGTAGAACCGGTCCGCGAGAGTCGCCGCCGGCGGGCAGCGGAGCAGCACGCGCGGCCCGCTGGCGACGGTGAACCCGACGTCCGGGTGGGCCAGCGCGAGCTGGGAGGCGAGGCGGGACACCTGGGCCGTCTCTGCGGTGTCGGACTTCAGGAACTTGCGGCGGGCCGGCAGGTTGTAGAAGAGGTCGGCCACCTCGACGATCGTCCCCGGCGCCATCCCGACCTCGGAGACGGACGCCACCACGCCGCCGTTGACGCGCACCTCGGTGCCGGCGACCGCGCCGCGCCGCCGGGTCCGCACGACGAGGCGCGAAACCGACGCTATGCTGGGCAAGGCCTCGCCGCGGAAGCCCATCGTCTCGATCGCCTCGAGGTCTTCGGCGCGGGCGATCTTGCTCGTGGCGTGCCGCTCGAGGGCGAGGCGCGCATCATCCGCGTCCATGCCCTCCCCGTCGTCCTCGACCCGCACGAGCGCCTTGCCTCCCAGTTCGACTGCGACGGTGATCCGCGCGGCGCCGGCGTCGATGGCGTTCTCGACCAGTTCCTTGACGACCGACGCGGGGCGCTCGACGACCTCGCCGGCGGCGATCTGGCTGGCGAGATCGGGCGGGAGCTGGTGGATCCTGGGCACGGCGGCCTACCACCAGCGCCAGCGCCGGAACAGCCAGAGCAGCGCGGCGCCGGCGGCGGCCATGATGCCGAGGATCCACCAGAACTGCGCCGGTTCGCCGCCCGGGAAGTGGACGAGGGGCACGTTCATGCCGTACAGGCCGGTGAGCACGGTCATCGGCATGAAGACCGCCGAGAAGATCGTGAGGATCTTCATGACCTCGTTGAGCCGGTTCGACACGTTCGACAGGTGGGCCTCCAGGATCGCCGCGAGGCGATCGTGGAACAGCAGCGCTTCGTCCGAGATCCGCACCACGTGGTCGTAGACGTCGCGGAAGCGGTACGAGACCTCTTCGCTGACCTGCGGGAACTCGCGGCGGCCCAGCCGGCCGAGGATGTCGCGCTGCGGCAGGATGATGCGCCGCAGGGAGGCGACGTCGCGCTTGAGGTCGAGGATCTCCTGGTTCGTCGCGCGCGTCTCGGCCGCCTCGAAGACCGAGTCCTCCAGCTCGTCGATCCGCGCCTCGAGCTTGTCCACCTCCGGCCGGTAGTGGTCCACCATCGTGTCCACGATGCGATGCATCAGGGCCATCGGGCCTTCGGCCATGACGCGCGGATTCCGGAGGCAGAGCGCCTGCACCTCCGGGATCGTGCGCGACGTGCCGTCCGTCACGGTCACGAGGTAGGTCGGCCCGACGAAGAAGTCCGCGTCGTGCGTGGCGAATTCGTGCTGCGACGCCTTGAAGTCGATCCCGTGGAGAATGACGTAAAGGTAGCCATCGTAGGTCTCGGCCTTCGGGTGGTGCACGACCTGCAGCGCGTCCTCGACGGCCAGGTCGTGGAAGCCGAAGGTCGCCGACAGCAGGCGTGCTTCCTCGGCCTCTGGGGCGCTGAGATCGACCCAGACGACGGCGGCCGACCCGCCCGCGAGCCACGCGGGATCGACGCGGTCCGCCGTCGCAGTCCGTCCGTCGCGGTGCACGAGGATGGTCAGCATGGCAGGCGTGCGGCGGGCCCCAGCTTATCACCGTTGCCGAGCGCGCCGCGGGGCGGCCGGCGCCGCCCCGCGCGCGCGGCGGAGCCGGGGCGGGCCCGCCGCCCGCCCCGGCTCCGCAGTGGCGGCCAGGGCTAGTCGCCGACCTTGACCGACAGCGCCGCGTGCGCCGCCGCGAGCCGGGCCACCGGCACGCGGTACGGCGAGCAGCTCACGTAGTCCAGGCCGACCTTGTGGAAGAAGTGGATCGACGACGGGTCGCCGCCATGCTCGCCGCAGACGCCGAGCTTGATCCCGGGCCGCGACTGCCGCCCCTTCCCCACCGCGGTCGCCACCAGCTGGCCGACGCCGACGGTGTCGATCGACTGGAACGGATCGCGATCGAGGATCTTGCGCTCCTGGTAGACGCCGAGGAACTTGCCGATGTCGTCGCGCGAGAAGCCGAAGGTCATCTGCGTCAGGTCGTTGGTCCCGAACGAGAAGAACTGGGCCTCGCTCGCGATGTCGTCGGCCGTCACGGCCCCGCGCGGCACCTCAATCATGGTGCCCACGAGGTAGCGGATGGCCGCGCCCGTCTCCTTCATGACGTCGGCGGCCACCGCGTCCACGATGCGCTTCTGGTCGCGCAGTTCCTTGACGTCGCCGACCAGCGGGATCATGACTTCGGGCGTGACCTTCAGCCCCTCCTTGGCGAGCTGGCAGGCCGCTTCGAAGATGGCGCGGGCCTGCATCTCCGTGATCTCCGGGTACGTGATCCCGAGGCGCACGCCGCGGTGGCCGAGCATCGGGTTGAACTCGTGGAGCTGCTCGACGCGGTTCAGCAGCGCCCGCTTCTGCTCCAGGACGCCGGCGTCTCCATTCGTGGCTTCCAGCGTGGCGATTTCGACCATGAGGTCCTCGCGCTTCGGCAGGAACTCGTGGAGCGGCGGATCGATCGTCCGGATGGTGACCGGCTCGCCCTGCATGGCCTTGAACACGCCGTAGAAGTCGTCCCGCTGCAGCGGCAGCAGCTCGGCCAGGGCGGCGCGCCGATCCTGCTCGTTGTCGGCCAGGATCATCCGCTGGACCTTCTCGATGCGGCCCTCGCCGAAGAACATGTGCTCCGTGCGGCAGAGGCCGATGCCCCGCGCGCCGAAGGCGTACGCCAGCTCCGACTGGTCGGCCTGGTCGGCGTTGGCGCGAACCCCCAGGGTCCGCAGTTCGTCGGCCCAGCCCAGCAGCTGGCTGAACCGCTGGTAGATCGGCGAGTCCTCGGGCTTCATCTTGCCGGCCACGACCTGCAGAATCTCGCTCGGGCTCGTCGCAATCCTCCCGATCTTCACCTCGCCCGTCAGGCCGTCGAAGGAGATATGGTCGCCCTCCTGCACGGTCCGGCCGTTCACGCTGAAGGTCCTGGCGTGCTCGTTGATGCTGAGCGCGCCGGCGCCCACAACCGACGGCCGGCCCATCTGGCGGCCGACGACGGCGGCGTGCGACGTCATGCCTCCGGTGGCGGTCAGCACGCCCTGCGCCACCTCCATGCCGTGGATGTCGTCCGGCGCGGTTTCCTTCCGGACCAGCACGACGGGCTTGCCCTCCGCGGCCCACGCGACGGCCTGGTCCGCGGTGAACACCACCTGGCCGGACGCCGCGCCGGGCGACGCGGGAAGGCCCGTGGTGGCCACCGGGACTTTCTTCCACTCGGCCGCGTCGAACATCGGAGCCAGCAGCTGCGACAGCGAAGCCGGCTCGACGAGCAGGAGCGCCTCCTTCGGCGTGAGGAGTCCCTCCTTCACCAGGTCGGTCGCGATGACGACGGCCGCGTACCCGGTGCGCTTGCCGCTCCGCGTCTGGAGCATGTAGAGCGTGTCGTTCTCGATCGTGAACTCGAAGTCCTGGATGTCCTTGTAGTGCCTCTCGAGGCGCGAGGTGAAGTCGCGCAGCTGCCGGTACGCCTTCGGCATCACCTCCGCCAGCTCCTTGATGGGCCGCGGCGTCCGAATGCCGGCGACGACGTCCTCGCCCTGGGCGTTCACCAGGAACTCGCCGAAGAACTCGTTCGCGCCGGTCGCGGGATTCCGCGTGAAGCCGACGCCGGTGCCCGAGCGGTCGCCCGTGTTGCCGAACACCTTCAGCTGGATGTTGACGGCGGTCCCGATGTGGTCGGGAATCTCGTAGATGCGGCGGTAGGTGATCGCTCGCTCGTTGTTCCAGGAGCGGAACACGGCGTCGCGCGCCATCTTGAGCTGCTCGAGCGGATCCTGCGGGAACGGCCGCCCCGTCTCGGCGACCACGAGCGCCTGGAAGCGCGCCACCGTCTCCCTCATGCCGTCCTCGCCGAGCTCCGTGTCCATCTTGGCGCCGTGGGCATGCTTGACGGCCTCGAACTCGTGCTCGAACTTCTCCTTCGGGATCTCCAGCACGACGTTGCCGAACATCTGAATGAACCGGCGGTAGCTGTCGTACGCGAAACGGCCGTTCTTCGTGCGCGCCTTCAGCCCCTCGACGGCGGCATCGGTCAAGCCGAGGTTGAGGATCGTGTCCATCATCCCGGGCATGGAGAACTTCGCGCCGGATCGCACCGACACGAGCAGCGGGTTGTCCGTCGATCCGAACGTCGCCCCGGCCGCCTTCTCGAGTCTGCGAACGTGGGCCATCATCTCGTCCTCGATGGCCTGCGGCAGCGTGCGGCCCGAGGCGTACCACAGGTTGCAGGCCGCCGTCGAGATGGTGAAGCCCGGCGGGACCGGCAGCCCGGCGTTGGTCATCTCGGCGAGGCCCGAGCCCTTGCCGCCGAGCACGTCCTTCATCGTCCGGTTGCCTTCGGCCTTGCCTCCCCCGAAGCTGTACACGTACTTCTTCGCCGCACCCGGCGCCTTCGCGGCCTTAGCCGCCGGCTTCGCCGGTCGCGCCGCGGCCTTCCGCGCCGGGGCCGCCTTCCGGACCGCCGGCTTCGTCGATCGCCCCGCCGGCTTCGTCGGTCGCGCCGCGGGCTTCCGCGCCGGGGCCGCCTTCCGGACCGCCGCGCGCGTCGCGCGCGCCGCCTTCGCCTTCGTCTTCGCAGTCTTCTTTGCCATCTTCGCTATGACTCCGTCTGTGGTTGTGACTCCGCCGTCGGGACGATTTCCGAGATGTCCGCGAGCTCGAGCAAGAGATCGTACAGCCGCCTCAGCAGCGAGAGCCGCTGCGTCCTCAACTCCTCATCGTCCACCATCACGAACACGTCCGTGAAGAACGCATCCACCGCCGGCCGGAAGCCGGACGCGATCCGAAACGCCTGTTCGTACCGTCGCGACGAGGCGGCCTCACGGATCGCCGCCGCGCGCGCGCCCACCTCGGCGACGAGCGCCCGCTCGGCGGGCTCCGTCAGCCGATCCACGGCGGAGGTCGGCGGGCCCTGAAGCTCGCGCGACAGGTTCTTCACGCGCCTGAAGGCCACCGCGAGGGCATCGAAGTCCGACGACCCGCGGACGGCCTTCAACGCCTCGAGCCGGCGGCGGGCGTCCAGCGGATCGGGCACCTCCGTCAGCCGGCCCAGGACGGCGTTGATCTCGTCGTACGCGAACCCGCGCTGCTCGAAGAGGTAGCGGAGCCGGTCGAGGAAGAACGACGAAACGGCCGCGCGCCACGCCTGGGGTTCTCCGCCCCCGCCCGGCAAGTCCCCCACTCCAGCCCGGGCCCGATCGAGCAGCCGGCCGAACGGGATCGGGACCTCGAGGCCGGCAAGCTCCGGCAGATCCACCAGCGTCCGCAGCAGCCCGTGGGACTGCCGCCGCAGGCCGAACGGGTCGCGCGTCCCGGTGGGCCGCTCTCCGGCCGCGAACAGCGCCGTCACGGTGTCCAGCTTGTCGGCCACCGACACGGCCGCCCACGTCACGCTCGCGGGCCCGAGATCCGAGCGCGTGGGCGGCGCCGACGGCTCCACCCCGACAGGCAGATAGTGGAAGTAGATCGCGCGCCAGACCGCCTCGGGCAGGCCATGCTCCCTCGCGTAGATGCCGCCCATCTCGCCTTGAAGCTCGGTCAGCTCGCGCACCAGGTCGGTGGCGAGGTCGGCCTTGGCGAGCCGTCCGGCCAGCCCGGCCGCGGCGGCGGCGTCAGGCGACGCCAGCACCTCGGCTGCCAGCCACGACGCCAGCGCTTCGAGCCTCCGCGCCTTGGCCAGATAGCTGCCGACCTGCTTGTGGAAGAGCACGGTTTCGAGGCGGAGCAGGTGGTCGTCGAGCGTCGTCCGGCAGTCGGCGTCCCAGAAGAACCGCGCATCGCGCAGCCGCGCCACCAGCGTGCGTTCCAGGTTCCGCGCGATCGCGCGGGGGTCGTCGGGCTCGGTGTTGACCACCGCGAGGAACGCGGGCATCAGGCTGCCCCGGTCGGTGACGACCGGAAAGAAGTGCTGGTGGTGGATCATCGTGGTCGTCAGCACCTCGTCGGGCAGCTGCAGGAACTCCGTGGCGAAGGCGCCGGCCACCACCGACGGGTATTCGACGAGATCGGGGACCTCCTGCAGGAGCCGCGACTTCTTGGCGGCGGCGCTCACCCGGCCGCCCAAGCGGCGCGCCTGGGCGTCGAGTTCGCGGATGATCTTCGCGTGGCGCTCCTCGCGGTCGAGCATCACGAAGTTCTCGAGGAGCTTCGCGCGGTACTCCTGGAAGGACCGCACCTTGATCGCCCGGCCGGCGCGGCCGCTCGTCGCCAGGAAGCGGTGCCCGTAGGTGAGGGCCCCGGAACGGACGTCCTGCACCAGGCCGCTCCTGGCGGCCTCGGATCGTCCAATCACGAACGGCACCACACGGCCGCCGTACAGGAACACGATCCAGCGGATCGGGCGGCCGAACAGCAGCTCGCCGCGGCCGTCGTCCAGCCGCGCATCCCAGCGCATCTGCTTCGGACACGACAGCGCGCGCAGGATGCCGGCCAGGACGCTCGGCAGGACGTCGGCAGCCGGCTTGCCCCGCACACGGTTGCGGACGGCCAGGTACTCCCCCCGCCCAGTCGTCACGCGCTCCAGGGCATCCGGCTCCACGCCGTGCTTCCTCGCGAAGCCCGCAGCGGCCGGGCTCGGCGAGCCGTCGGGGTTGAACGCCGCGGCCGCGGGCGGGCCCGTCAGCACGTCCTCGCGATCCGACTGGCGCTCGGCGAGCCGGCCGATGCGGACGACGAGCCGTCTGGGCGTGCCGAAGGTCTCAATGGGCGCCTGGGTCTCCAGCCGGGCCTCCTCGAGGCCCGCCTTCGCCGCTTCGCCAAGCTGCCGGGTCAGCGGCGGCAGCCAGCTCGCCGGGATCTCCTCGCACCCAAGCTCGATGAGCAGCTCACGATCCATGCTGGCCTCGCGCCCCCGCCGCCGGGGACGGCGCCGGCTGCGCCTCGGACTCGACATACGCCTTGGCCACGGCCACCGCGAGTTGACGCACCCGCAGGATGTAGGCCGTCCGCTCGGTCACGCCGACGCCGCCGCTGGAGTCGAGGACGTTGAAGAGATGGGAACACTTCAGCGCCTGCTCGAGGGCGGGGAGCACGAGCCCGCTCTCCAGGAGCACGCCGGCCAGCCCGTGGTGCTTCTCGAAGAGGTCGCGGTGCAGCCCGACGAACGCCTCGCGCGGCATGGCCACCTGCCCGAACGCGTAACGGGACTGCTCCACCTCGTCGCGCAGCCGCACCTCGCGGTAGGAGACGCCCGGCGCCCACTGCAGGTCGTAGACGTTGTCGACGCGCTGCAGGAACATCGCGATCCGCTCGAGGCCGTACGTGATCTCGACGGAGATCGGCCGCAGGTCGAGGCCCCCGACCTGCTGGAAGTACGTGAACTGCGTGATCTCGAGGCCGTCGAGCATCACCTGCCAGCCGATGCCCCAGGCGCCGAGGGTGGGCGATTCCCAGTTGTCCTCTTCGAAGCGCACGTCGTGGCGCCTGGGCTCGATCCCGCACGCCTCGAGGCTCCGCAGGTAGAGGGCCTGGATCTCGTCCGGCGCGGGCTTCATGATGACCTGGAACTGGTGATGCTTGAACAGGCGGTTGGGGTTCTCCCCGAACCGTCCGTCGTCTGGGCGCCGCGACGGCTGGACGTACGCGACGTTCCAGTGGCGGGGCCCGAGCACCCGCAGCGCCGTCTCGGGGTGCGAGGTGCCCGCGCCGACCTCGAGGTCGAGGGGCTGCTGGATCAGGCATCCCTGGGAGGCCCAGAAGTGCGAGAGCGTGAAAATCAGATCCTGAAGCGTCACGGCACGTTCCAGTCGCCCCCGGGGGTTCTACGACGGCCCGCGGATCTCGCGGAGCACGCGGGCCGACCTGACGTCCTTCTCCAAGTGCACCGCGATCAACGCGCGGTGCGCCGCCTCGAGCTCCCGGAGCGCGCGCGCGGACACGGGGAACTGGCCGAGCCGCTCCGGCCCGACCGCCGCCGAGGCCCGGAGGAACCCGACGGCCTCCCCCGACAGCACGAAGGCCCGGCTGCCCGCCGCCGCGGCGCACGCGCCGCAGCAGTAGGCCCGCTCCCCGGGGAGCAGGGCCGCCGCCGGCCCCGATCCGCCGCCGAGCGCCGCCCCGCAGGCCGCGCAGGCCAGCCGAGCGGGGTACACGCCCTGGAGCCGCAGCAGCCAGTACTCGAAGTACCGCGCGAGCGGCTCCACGGCGACGCCTGCGCCCAAGGCGTCGATCGCCGACGAGCCGAGGCGGTACAGGCGCTCGTCGGCGTCTCCCTCGGGCGCGCACTCGTCGAGGAGCTCCGCGAAGTAGCCCGCGTGGCAGAGCGCCTCGTCCCGGCCCCGCCAGAGCGGCGACGCCAGGAGTTCGGCGTCGCTGAGCGACACCAGCTCGCGGCGTTCGCGCTCGAAGTACGTGACCTCCACCCGGCTGAGCGGCTCGAGCGCCCCGCCGAAGCGCGAGCGCGGGCGCCTCGATCCCTTGGCCACGCCGCGTCGCTTGCCGCGGTCGCGCGTCAGGAACACCACGATGCGATCCGCCTCCCCGAGCTTGTACGTGCGGAGAACGATCGCTTCAGTGGTGTAGAGCGGCATCACACACGCGCGGCCGCCGGCGCACGCGCGTTCAGCATTCTACCTTGCTTTGCCCCGGCTTTGCCCAGCGGCCCGCTAGCGGCCCTCACGCAGCCCGATCTCGTCGAGCAGGCGCGGGTCCTCCCGCCAGCCGGCCCGGGCCTTGACGCGGAGGTCCAGGAACACGCGCGCGCCGAAGAACCGCTCCAGTTCCTGGCGGGCCTCGGTTCCGATCCGCTTGATCATCGATCCGCCCCGCCCGACGACGATGGCCTTCTGCGACTCGCGCTCCACGAGGATCGTGCAGAACAGGCGCATGAGGCCGCCCTTGCCTGCCTCCTCGAAGCGATCGATGAGCACCGCCGACGAGAACGGCAGCTCGTCGCGGGTGTGCCGGAGCACCTTCTCCCGGACGATCTCGGCCACAAACGCACGCTCGGGCTGGTCGGTCAGGTAGTCCTCGGGGTAAAGCGGCTCCCCTTCCGGCAGGCGGCCCAGCAGCGCGCGCAGCAGGTCCGCCTCCTGCTCACCGGTCAGCGCCGACACCGGCACGATGTCGTCGAAGCGGGCCAGGCGGCTCCACCGCTCGATGAGCGGCAGCAGTGCGGGGCGGGCGACGCGGTCGATCTTGTTCAGCGCGAGCACGAGGGGGCGCGAGGCCTTCGCCAGCAGCGCCGCCAGGTATTCGTCCCCCGCGCCGACTTCCTCGGAGGCGTCGGCCACGGCGCACACGACGTCAGCCTGGCCCAGGCTCACGATCGCGGCGTCCACCATCCGAACGTTGAGGCGGTGAAGCGGGCGGTGGATGCCGGGCGTGTCGATGAACACGATCTGGCCGCCGTCGCCGCTTCGCACGCCCAGGATGCGCGTGCGCGTCGTCTGCGGCTTGTCCGAAACGATGGCCACCTTCTGCCCGACGAGCCGGTTCATGAGCGTCGACTTCCCGGCGTTCGGCCGACCGACGAGCGCGACGAGCCCGGCCTTCACGGCGACCCGGCCTCTGGCGCCGTCGCGCCGGCGGCCGTGGCGCGCTCGGCGCGGGCCACTCGAAGCCGGTGCACGCGCCTCCGCTCGGCATGGATCACCTCCACGGCCAGGCCGTCCACCAGCAACGACTCGCCCGTCGCCGGTACGCGCCCGAGCCGCGCCATCAGGTACCCGCCGAACGTGTCGAACCCCTCCCGCTCGATGACGACGCCCAGACGGTCTGCGACCGCCTCGATGTCGGCCTTGCCCGACACGACGAAGCGCCCGCCGCCCTCGTCCACGATCGCCTCGGTCTCGACGTCGTACTCGTCGCGGATCTCGCCGACGATCTCCTCGATGAGGTCCTCGAGGGTGACGAGCCCGGCCGTGCCGCCGTATTCGTCCACGACGATGGCGATCTGCCACTGCTGGCGCTGGAACTCGCGCAGGAGATCCGACACGCGCTTGGTTTCCGGCACGACGTACGCGGGGCGCACGAGCGCCGGCACGGGCTTGTCCGGCGGCTCGTCTTCCGGCAGCCGGATCAGATCCTTGATGAAGACGAAGCCGACGATGTGATCCAGGGAGTCCACGTACACGGGGATGCGCGAGTACTCGTGCTCGCGGAAGAACGCCCGGAGCTCCGCCAGCGTCGTCTCCGCGCGGACGGCGACGATGTCCGGCCGGGGCGTCATCACCTCCCGCACCAGCGTGTCGCCGAAGTCCACGACCGACTGCAGCAGCTGCCGCTCGTCCCGCTCGATCAGCCCTTCCTGCTCACCCGCGTCGAGATAGGCCGCCGTCGCCTGCTGCTGGTCCTCGTCGGACGCGGCCGGGTCCGCCGCCGCCGGCCGCGCCTGGCGCCACGCCGCCGCGGCGCGCAGCGGCGCGACGATCGGCCAGAGGGCGCGGGCCGCGACGTCGAACGACGGAATCAGCGCCTCCAGCGCGCGCTCGGGGTCGCGTCTGACGATGAGATACGGCAGCAGGTGTTCGAACACGAGAATGAACGTGAGACTCCCGAGGAAGATCCAGGCGAGGCCCGCGGCGCCGCCGCGCCAGCACACCGTCGCCAGCAGCAGCGCGACCGCGATGTGAATCCCGCCGAGCATGGCGCGGACGGGCAGGAACAGCTGGACGGGGTCGTCGAGGTAGGCCCCCAGCCGGCTCGAGCGGCTGCCCCGTTCGGCCAGCAGGCGCAGCGACAGCCGCATGAGCAGCGCGAACGCCGCGCTCACCGCCCCCAGGTAGACAGCGGCCGCGGCCAGCAGGGCGAGCAGGCCCGGGAGGATCACGGCGCGCCCCCTTCCCGCTCGATCAGGCCCTCGCGCAGGCCGCCCTTCCGCCGGAGCCGCGACTCGACGGCCCGCATGCGGTCGCGGTCGGAGTCCCGTTCATGGTCGTAGCCGAGCAGGTGCAACAGGCCGTGCAGGGCCAGCACGCGCGCTTCGACGCCGAAGGCATGGCCGGCCGCGGCGGCCTGCCGCCTGGCCGCCCCCGCGGCAATGGCGATGTCGCCGAGCAGCCCGGGCTCGTCCGAGGGGAACGCGAGCACGTCGGTCACGGCGTCCTTCCCCCGGTAGCGCCGGTTGAGGTCCCGGATGTGCGCGTCACTGACAAACGCCACCACCACCTCGCCCCGCGCGAAGGCCGGGGCCGCCGAGGCCAGCCAGGCCGCGAGGCCCGGCGCCCGCACCGGGCGGCGCATCCGGCTGGCCACGGTGACACGCACGCCGCGCCGGCCCGGCGCCGAGCCGCTGCGCGCGCTCATGCCGGGCTCTCCTGGCCCCTCGCGCCGGGCCCGCGCGAGGAGTACGCCTCGTACGCCCGGACAATCAGCTGCACGACCTTGTGCCGCACGACGTCGCGCTCGTCGAAGGAGACGAACTCGACGCCCTCGACGCCGCCGACGACGCCAATGGCCTCGATGAGGCCCGACGTCCTGCCGGCCGGCAGGTCGATCTGCGTGATGTCGCCGGTGACCACGGCCTTGGATCCCAGGCCCAGGCGCGTGAGGAACATCTTCATCTGCTCGCTGCTCGTGTTCTGGGCCTCGTCGAGGATGACGAAGGCGTCGCCGAGCGTGCGCCCGCGCATGAACGCCAGCGGCGCAATCTCGATTGTGCCGCGCTCGATCAAGCGATCCGCCCGTTCGCCGTCCATCATGTCGTAGAGCGCGTCGTAGAGCGGCCTGAGATAGGGGTTCACCTTCTCCTGCAAATCGCCCGGCAGGAAGCCCAGCTTCTCGCCCGCCTCGACGGCCGGCCGCGCCAGCACGATGCGGCTCACGCGCTTCGCCAGCAGGTACGAGACCGCCTGGGCCATTGCCAGGTAGGTCTTGCCCGTGCCGGCCGGGCCGATGCCGAAGACGATGTCCGCACGGTCGATGGCCTCGATGTAGCGCCGCTGGTTGAGGCTGCGGGCATTCACCGTCCGTCGGCCGCCTCCCGGGCGCAGCGCGGACTTCAGGAAGAAGTCGCGGAGGTCCGCGGACGGGTCCTGCGCGAGCAGGTCGGCCGCCGTCTTGACGTCCCCGTTCGTCAGCCGGTAGCCGTCCTTCTGCAGCGCCAGCAGCCGCCCGACGAGGTGCTCGACGCGCGCGACGGCCAACGGGTCTCCCGACACGACGAGATCCGGCCCGTGCGTCGAGAGCCGGACGTTGGCCAGCGACTCGATGAAGCGCAGGTTCTCGTCGTACGCGCCGAAGAGCGCCTCCACCCCTTCGTCGGGCAGCGAAATCGTCCGCGTCGCCGGTCCCGGGGCCTTCGCGTCCATCCCTCAGTCCCCGATGCGGAGCTTCAGCTCGCGCAACTGCCTGTCGTCGACGGGCGCCGGCGCCGACGACATCAAGTCCACTGCCTGCGCCGTCTTCGGGAACGCGATGACGTCCCGAATCGAAGGCTCGCCGGCGAGAATGGCCACGATCCGATCCAAGCCGAGCGCGATCCCCCCGTGCGGCGGCGTCCCGTACTCGAGCGCTTCGAGGAAGAAGCCGAAGCGCAGCCTGGCCTGCTCCTCGCTGATGCCGAGCAGCGAGAACATGCGGCGCTGGAGGCCCGTGTCGTGGATGCGGATGCTGCCGCCGCCGATCTCGCTGCCGTTCAGCACGAGATCGTAGGCTTGCGCCAGGGCCTTGCCGGGCTCTTCTTCCAGACGGTCGATGTGGGCCTCGACGGGCGACGTGAACGGGTGGTGCATGGCCACCCACCGCCTCTCCTCGGAGTCCCACTCGAGGAGCGGGAAGTCGGTCACCCACGTGAACGCGAACGCGCCCGGCTCGAGCCAGCCCCTGGCGTCCGCCACCGAGAGGCGAAGCCGGCCGAGCGCCCGGGAGGTCGCATCCGGGGCGCCGCTGGCCAGGAGCAGCAGGTCGGCCTCGCCCGCCCCCGCGGCCTCCAGCGCGGCGCGCAGCGTGGCCTCGCCCGCGGCGTTCAGGATCGGGCTCTGGACCGCGCTGCCGGCCTGCCGCACCCACGCGAGCCCTCCGGCGCCGGCGGCCTTCGCTTCGCCGGTCAGGGCATCGAGCTCACGGCGCGACGCGCGCCCGCCGCCGGGGACGACGAGCCCGCGCACCGCGCCGCCAGCCGCGACGGCGTCCCGGAAGACGCCGAACGTCGAGCCCGCGAAGACGCCGGACACGTCCGCAATGGCCATGCCGACGCGCAGGTCCGGCTTGTCGGATCCGTAGCGCGCAATCGCGTCGGCGTAGGTCATCCGCGGGAACGGCACGTCGACGTGCAGCCCCGCCGCCTCGAAGATCCGCTGCATGAGCGGCTCGATGGCGGCGAACACCAGCTCGCGTGTGGCGAACGACAGCTCCACGTCGATCTGGGTGAACTCCGGCTGCCGGTCGGCGCGCAGGTCCTCGTCGCGGAAGCACTTGACGATCTGGAAGTACCGGTCGAAGCCCGAGACCATCAGGAGCTGCTTGAGGATCTGGGGAGACTGCGGCAGCGCGTAGAACTCGCCCGGATGGACGCGGCTCGGCACCAGGTAATCGCGCGCTCCTTCCGGCGTGGACTTGGCGAGCACGGGCGTCTCGACCTCCCAGAAGCCGGCGCCGTCGAAGTACTGGCGCACCGCCATGGTCACGCGGTGCCGCAGGCCGAAATTCGCTTGGAGCGACGGGCGCCTGAGGTCCAGATAGCGATACTTCAGGCGCAGCTCCTCGGACGCCGCCACGTCGTCGGCCACGACGAACGGCGGCACGCGGGCCTCGCTGAGGACCCGCAGCTCGGCGGCCTGGACCTCGACTTCGCCCGTCGGCAGGCGGCGGTTGATCGCCTCGGGCGCCCGAGGCCGCACGCGGCCCTTCACGCCGATGACGAACTCGGCCCGCAGCTGCCTGGCCCGCGTGCGGAGGGCCTCGTCGTCCGCGATGACCTGCGTCAGGCCATAGCGGTCCCGCACGTCCAGGAAGACGAGGTGCCCGAGGTCGCGAACCTTGTGGACCCAGCCGAGCAGCAGGACGTCGCGCCCCGCGTCGGAGGCCCGGAGTCCGCCGCACGTGTGCGTGCGGGCCCAGTCGCCGAGTGTGTCCACCACGAGTGTCTACTCCCGCCCGCCATTCACCAAGGCCCGGCACTCCTCGACGACCGCCTCGCGGCGCACGCGGCGCTGGCCGCCGGTGGCCATGTCCTTGACGCTCACCTCGCCAGCGGCGAGTTCCTCTTCGCCGAGGATGAGCGTGAAAGCGGCGCGCAGGCGGTCAGCGCGCTTCATCTGCGCCTTCAGGCTGCGGCCCTCGTATTCCATGTGGGCTTCGAGCTCGGCACGCCGCAAGTCGCGCAGCAGCGCAAGGGCGGCATCGCGGGCGGCCTCGCCCATGTACGCGACAAACAGGGGGCGGCGCCGCTCGCTGCGCCGCGGCTCGGGCATGGCCAGCACGAGCCGCTCCAGGCCGGCGGCAAAGCCGATGCCCGTACGGTCCGGGCCGCCCAGCTGACGGAACAACCCGTCGTACCGGCCGCCGCCCAGCAGCGCGTTCTGGGCGCCAATGCCGCCAGCCAGGATCTCGAACGTCGTTCGCGTGTAGTAATCGAGGCCGCGGACCAGCCGGTGCGACACGCGGTACGGGATGCCGTACATGCCCAGGTGGCGCTCGACCGCCGCGAAGTGCGTCCGGCATCCGTCGCACAGGAAGTCCAGCGAGTGCGGGAGCGCGTCGATGACAGGCTGATCCGCCGGCACCTTGCAATCGAAGATGCGCAGCGGGTTCGTCTGCGCGCGCCGCTGGCAGTCCCGGCAGAGCCGGGAGACGTCGGCACCGAGGGCGGCGACGAGCGCCGCCGCGAAGGCGGGACGGCAGGCCGGGCACCCGACCGAGTTGACGACCAGCTCCGCACCGACGATCCCGAGGGCCGCCACCAGGGCCCAGGCCAGGTCGACGACCTCGGCGTCGATCGCCGGGTCGGCCATCCCGAAGACCTCGACGTCGAGCTGATGGAACTGGCGGTACCGCCCCTTCTGCGGCCGCTCGTAGCGGAACATCGGCCCGAACAGGTAGACCTTCGGGGCCGCCATGCGCTGTTCCAGGGCGTGCTCGACGAACGCCCGCACGAGGCTGGGAGTGGCCTCCGGGCGCAGCGTCACCCGCTCCCCGCCCTTGTCGGTGAAGGCGTACATCTCCTTCTGGACGATGTCCGTCGTTTCGCCGGTGCCCTTCGCGAAGAGCTCCTCGCGCTCGATGATCGGGGTCCGCACCTCTGCGTAGCCGTAGCGTTCGAACAGCCGCCGCGAGATGTCCTCCGCGCGCTGCCAGCGCTCGACCTCGCCGGGCAGGATGTCGTGGGTTCCTCGGATCGCTGGGATCATGGCGTGAGCAGGTCCTCGCCGGGCCGCACCGCGCGCCCCCGCAGGCGGCGCTCGCGCGTCATCGCCTGAAGACGGCCATCACAATCGTCAGCACCAGGCTGACGAGGACGGCGGTGGTGATCGGCAGGCAGAAGGTGACGGCGCCCCGGCGGACGACGATATCCCCCGGCAGCCTCCCGAGAGGCACACCCCACCATATCAGCAGGCCGCCCGCCGCGACGAGGAGGCCGAATCCGACCAGGAACTTTCCGAAGGCCAGGGCCGTGGTCCCTTCCCGGCGCCGTCACACGAGGTCGGCGCCCGCGAAGAAGTACCCGATCTCGAACGCGGCGGTCTCCGGGGCATCGGACCCGTGGGTCGCATTGCGCTCGATGTTCGTGCCGAACTCCGCCCGGATCGAACCCGCCGGCGCTTTCGCCGGGTCGGTCGCCCCCATCAGGTCGCGCCACCTCGCGATGGCGCCCTCCGCTTCGAGGACCATGACGACGATCGGGCCCGAGGACATGAACGACGCCAGGCTGCCGAAGAAGGGCCGCGCGCGATGCACGGCGTAGAATCCCTCCGCCTCGGCACGCGTCAGCGACCGGAGGCGCAGGCCGACGATGCGGAAGCCCGCCTGTTCGATGCGCTGGATGATGGACCCGACGAGGCGTTTCTCGACGGCGTCTGGCTTGACGATGGCGAGCGTACGCTCCATATCCCTAGAATTATACCGCCGGTACCCGTCTTCCCCCCACCGGACGGTCCTCCGGGGGCCGGATTCCGGTTTGACCCGCGGCGGCCGCAGCCGTAAGCTGATGGGGTCGAGCGCCTGAGGGCGCCAGGGAGACGCCGATGATTCAGCCGCCCGTCATGCATCCGCCGG
>Ga0116177_10001107_pt1 | contig 20027 bp, 21 predicted proteins | sample AD_STIC10_MetaG_FD_89750 | JGI IMG/M metagenome (GOLD analysis project Ga0116177, IMG submission 89750) | Active sludge microbial communities of municipal wastewater-treating anaerobic digesters from USA - AD_STIC10_MetaG | ecosystem: Engineered > Bioreactor > Anaerobic > Digestate | place: USA... | reverse complement strand
GGTCTGGCTCAACGGCATGGAGGTGACGCAGTTCACCTACTTCCAGCAGGTCGGCGGCATCGACTGCAAGCCGATCACCGGCGAGATCACCTACGGCCTGGAGCGCCTGGCGATGTACCTGCAGGGCGTGGACAACGTCTACGACCTGGCGTGGACCGACACGCTCAAGTACGGCGACGTCTACCACCAGAACGAAGTCGAGCAGAGCACCTACAACTTCGAGCACAGCGACGTCGAGTTCCTGCTCGGCGCGTTCGGCGCGCACGAGCGGCAGGCGAAGCACCTGATGGAGCAGCAGCTCGCGCTGCCGGCCTACGAGCAGGTGCTCAAGGCCGCGCACAGCTTCAACCTGCTGGACGCGCGCGGCGCGATCAGCGTCACCGAACGCGCCGCCTACATCGGCCGCATCCGCAACCTCGCGCGCAGCGTCGCGCAGAGCTACCTCGACAGCCGCGCGCGCCTGCGCTTCCCGATGGCGCCGAAGGCCTGGGCCGACGACGTGCTGGCCCAGCTCGCCCAGAAGAAGGCGGCGTGACCCCATGACGACGACCCGCAATCTCCTGGTCGAACTGTTCGTCGAAGAGCTGCCGCCGAAGGCGCTGCGCAAGCTCGGCGACGCCTTCGCCACCACCCTCGCCGGGCTGCTCGAGTCGCAGGGCCTGGCCCCGCGCGACGCCGCCGTGACCGCTTTCGCGTCGCCACGCCGCCTGGCCGTGCACGTGGCCGGCGTGGCCGCGCGCGCGGCCGACAAGGCGGCGTCGGTCAAGCTGATGCCCGCCGCCGTCGGCCTGGGTGCCGACGGCCAGCCCACGCCGGCGCTGCTGAAGAAGCTCGCCGCGGTCGGTGCCGACGCGTCGGCCGTGGCCTCGCTGAAGCGCCAGCCCGACGGCAAGGCCGAATCGCTGTTCCTCGACAGCGTCGTGCCGGGCGCGACCTTGGCCGACGGCCTGCAGAAGGCGCTCGACGAGGCGATCGCGAAACTCCCGATCCCCAAGGTCATGCAGTACCAGCTGGCCGACGGCTGGAGCAGCGTGCACTTCGTGCGCCCGGCGCACGGCCTGGTGGCGCTGCACGGTGCCGACGTCGTGCCGGTCGCGGCGCTCGGCCTGACGGCCGGCCGCACGACCCGCGGCCACCGCTTCGAGGCCGCGCAGCCGGTGGTCACGCTGCGCGACGCCGACCACTATGCCGCACAGCTGCGCGACGAGGGCGCGGTGATCGCCGGCTTCGCCGAGCGCCGCGCGGACATCGAGCGCCAGCTCGCCGCGGCCGCGGCCGCCGAGGGCCTGGCGCCGATCGACGACGACGCGCTGCTCGACGAGGTCACCGCGCTGGTCGAGCGGCCCACGGTGATGCTGTGCCGCTTCGAGGAGCAGTTCCTCGCGGTGCCGCAGGAGTGCCTGATCCTGACGATGAAGGCGAACCAGAAGTACTTCCCGCTGCTCGACGCGGCCGGGCGGCTGACGAACCGCTTCCTGATCGTCAGCAACATCTCGCCCGCCGACCGCTCGCGCGTCATCGGCGGCAACGAGCGCGTCGTGCGCCCGCGCCTGGCCGACGCGAAGTTCTTCTTCGACCAGGACCGCAGGCGCACGCTCGAGTCGCGCGTGGCGGGCCTGGACAAGGTCGTCTACCACGCGAAGCTGGGCACGATGGGCGAGCGCATGGCCCGGGTGCAACGCATCGCGCAGGACATCGGCCGCGCGCTCGGCGGCGAGGCGCTGGCCGCGCAGGCCGCGCTGGCCGCGCGACTGGCCAAGGCCGACCTGCTGACCGACATGGTCGGCGAGTTCCCCGAGCTGCAGGGCATCATGGGCGGCTACTACGCGCGCCACGACGGCCTGGCCGACGCGGTCGCCGTCGCGATCGAGGACCACTACAAGCCGCGCTTCGCCGGCGACGCGCTGCCGCGCAATGCGGTCGGCCTGGCGGTCGCGCTCGCCGACAAGCTCGAGACGCTGGCCGGCCTGTTCGGCATCGGCCAGGTGCCCACCGGCGACAAGGACCCGTTCGCGCTGCGCCGCCATGCGCTGGGCCTGATCCGCATGCTGATCGAGCGCGAGCTGCCGCTGGAGCTGGCGCACCTGGTGTCGATCGCCTTCGCCGCCTTCCCCGAAGGCCACGGCCAGGCGCACGCCGAGCTCGGCTACTTCCTGCGCGAGCGGCTGGTCGGCTACCTGCGCGACGCGGGCTATGCGACGCAGGACGTCGAGGCCGTGGTCGAGGCCCGGCCGGCGCGCTGGGCGGAGTTCCCGAAGCGGCTCGACGCGGTGCGCGCGTTCAAGGCGCTGCCGGAGTCGCAGCCGCTGGCCGCGGCCAACAAGCGCGTCGGCAACATCCTCAAGAAGAGCGAGGGCGCGGTGCTCGCGCGGGTCGATGCCGCGCTGCTGCACGAAAGCGCCGAACGCGCCCTGCACGACGCGCTGCAGGCCGTGGCGCCGGGCGCCGAGGCCGCCTTCGCGGCGGGCGACTACACCGCCTCGCTGCAGGGGCTGGCGGCGCTGAAGGCGCCGGTGGACGCCTTCTTCGACCAGGTCATGGTGAACGCGGACGACGCCGCGCTGCGCGCCAACCGCCTCGGCCTGCTGGCCACGCTGCACGCGGCGATGAACCGCGTCGCCGACCTGTCGCGGCTGGCCGCCTGAACCGGGGCACGCGCATGCACACGCCGATGAAACTGGTGGTCCTGGACCGCGACGGCACGATCAACCAGGACCGCGACGACTACGTCAAGTCGCCCGACGAGTGGGTGCCGATCGACGGTGCGCTCGAGGCGATCGCCCGGCTCAACCATGCCGGCTGGCACACCGTGGTGGCCACCAACCAGTCGGGCCTGGGCCGCGGCCTGTTCGACATGAGCGCGCTCAACGCCATGCACCTGAAGATGAACCAGATGCTCGCCCGCCACGGCGGCCGCATCGACGCGGTGTTCTTCTGCCCGCACGCGCCGGAGGACGGCTGCAACTGCCGCAAGCCGCTGCCCGGGCTGTTCGAGCAGATCGCCGAGCGCTTCGGCGTCGACATGGAAGACGTCGTCGTCGTCGGCGACACGCTGCGCGACCTGCAGGCCGGCGCCACCGTCGGCTGCAAGCCCCACCTGGTGCGCAGCGGCAAGGCCGCGACGATGAGCGTCGACGAGGTCGCCGAGATCTGCCGCCAGGTGCCGGGCACGCGCGTGCACGCCGACCTGGTGGCCTTTGCCGAGCACATGGTGGCCCAGGACCGCGCGACGCGCGCCGGTGCCGCGGCCGGCGAGTCGGACTCCGGCTTCGGGGGGCTGAACTGATGGCCGCGCTCAACGTCGTGCGCTCGGTGCTGTACGTGCTGTGGCTGGCGGTCACCGTCGTGCCTTACGCGCTGGCCGTCCTGCTGGTGTCGATCTTCGTGCGCGGCGACCGCCTGTACTGGTTCACGGTCGGCTGGCTGCGGCTGGCGACCTGGGGCGCCAAGGCGATCTGCGGCGTGCAGGCCCGGCTGCACGGCATGGAGCGGCTGCCCGACTCGGCGGTGATCCTGGCGCCGAAGCACCAGAGCACCTGGGAGACCTTCGCGTTTCCCTGCCTGATGCCGCACCCGCTGTGCTACGTGTTCAAGCGCGAGCTGCTGATGATCCCTTTCTTCGGCTGGGCGATGGGGCGGCTGGACATGATCCACATCGACCGCAGCAAGCGCACCGAGGCCTGGAACAAGGTCGCCGAGCAGGGCCGGCGCTTCATGGCCAGCGGCCATTGGGTGATCATGTTCCCCGAGGGCACGCGCACGCCGCGCGGCAGCCAGGGCACCTACAAGAACGGCGCCACCCGCCTGGCCATCGACACCGGCGTGCCGGTGGTGCCGATCGCCGTGACCTCGGCCCGCTGCTGGCCGCGCAAGTCGTTCACGCTGCGCCCGGGCATCGTCGACGTGTCGATCGGCGTGCCGATCCCGTCCACGGGCCGCGACGCCGAGAGCCTGATGCGCGAAGTCGAGGCCTGGATCGAGGCCGAGATGCGCCGCCTCGACCCCGAGGCCTACCCCGCGGCGCCGGCCTCGCGCCCCGCCGCGCCGGGCGCTGCCCCTTGAACCGCATGAATCTCATGACGCCGCCCGACCCCGAGCAACTCGCGCTGTTCGACGCACCGGCGACCGCCGAGGCCGCGCCGCGACCCGTCCATGGCGTCACCGCCCCCGCCGTGCCCGCTGCGCCGCCCGTGACCGAGTTCCGCCATCCGCAGGCCGACTGCGAGGTGCTGCTCGGCGGTCACCGCGTCGCGTACGCGCTGCGCCGCGCGCGCCGGCGCAGCATCGGCTTCGTCGTCAGCCCGGAGGGCCTGAAGGTCAGCGCGCCGCGCTGGGTCGGCCACGGCGAGATCGAGGCCGCGCTGCACGGCAAGTCGGGCTGGATCCTGCGCAAGCTCGCCGAGCAGCGCGAACGCGCCCAGCGGCAGCTGGCCGCGCGCGTCGACTGGCGCGACGGTGCGACCGTGCCCTTCCTCGGCGAGACCGTGATCCTGGTGCTCGACCCGCGCGCCACCGGCGCGGTGCTCAACACCGACGGCCAGGCACTGCCCGGCGTGCCGCGGCTGACGCTGCACGTCGGACTGCCGCAGACGGCCGAGCCGGAGCAGATCCGCGACCTGGTGCAGAGCTGGCTGCAGCGCCAGGCGCGCCGCATCTTCGAGGAGCGCGTGGCGCATTTCGCGCCGCGCCTGAAGGTGCGCTGCACGCGGCTGCAGCTGTCGTCGGCGCAGACGCGCTGGGGCAGCGCCAGCGCCGACGGCTCGATCCGCCTGAACTGGCGCCTGGTGCACTTCGCGCTGCCGACGATCGACTACGTCGTCGCGCACGAACTCGCGCACCTGCGCGTGATGGACCACAGCCCGCGCTTCTGGGACGTGGTGCGCTCGGTCGTGCCGGCCTACGAGCAGGTGCGCGACGAACTGAAGGTCGGCGTGTTGCCCGTGCTGGACTGACGCCGGGTCAGCGCAGCGCGTGCCCCTGGCCACGCAGCTGCTCGACGAGCGCGGCGCGTGTCGCCGCCACGTCGACCGGCCGGTCGCGGCGCATCGCGGCCACCTCGTCGGCAGCGTAGGGCGCCCAGCCGGGCGGCGCGGTCGCCGCCGAGAAGCGCGCGACCATCCAGTTGGTCAGCGCGGCGATCTGCGCGTCGTCGAGGCCGGCGTTGTTGACGCCCGGCACCTGGACCAGGAAGGCGCGGCCCGCGCGCAGGTGCAGGAAGCTGCCGAGCGCGCCGCGCATGTCGGGCACGCCGTGCTCGGGGTGGCCGCTGCCGTCCATGCCGTGGCAGCCGGCGCAGTGCACGATGTACAGGCTCGTCACCCGGCTCGCCGGCGCCACCGCCGGGCCGTCGAAGCGGATCGCGCTGGCCATCGCCAGCGGCCGCGGCGGCACGCTCGTCCCCTGCGCCAGCGCACCCGCCGCGACCAGCCCGAGGGCGGCCGCCAGCAGCCCGTGCCGTCCGGTCGTCATTCGCCCAGCACCTGGCGGCGCAGCTGCCGCGTCTTCGACGGGTCGCCCGCGGCGCTCCGGGCGGCGGCAAAGTCGGCGGCGGCATAGGGTGCCCGCTGCGTCTCGCCCTGCAGCACCGCCAGGTGCGTGGCCACGGCCGCCAGGCTCGCGTCGTCGAGCGTGCCGGCGAAGGCCGGCATGCTGCCCACGAAGGTCTGGCCGTTGACCTTGATCGAGCCGGCCATGCCCTTGAGCAGCACCGCGGGCAGGTAGTCGCGCTGCGCGCCGAGCCTCGCCCAATGCTCGCCCTTGAGCGCCGGGGCCAGGCCGACGGTGCCGCTGCCGTCCGCCTGGTGGCAGGCGGCGCAGTGCTGCGCGAACAGCGCGGCGCCGTCGGCGGCCGGTGCCGCGCCGCACAGCGCGGCCAGGGCGAGCCCGGCCAGTGCCTGCCCGCCGCTGCGAGCGACCGGACTCATGCCAGCCCCACGATCACCGAGGTCGTGCAGTGGAACATCGGGCTGGTGTTGGCCATGCACCAGTTGATGTCGTTGTGCACGCCCAGGCGGTAGCCGGGCCGCTCGCGCTCGTTGTTGTTGCAGATGCATTGTCCGCAGGAGCTCTTGCCGCAGCAGTCGTTGTACGAGACGAGGTAGTGGCGGTTGTCGTTCGGGTTCATGCAGGTGCCGACCCACGAGACCTTGGACGCCTCGGTGCCCGGCGGACATTGCGTCAGCGAGCCGCCGCAGCAGGTGCAAAGATAGCCGTCGAAGGCACAGTAGCGCCAGTACTCGCACTTCGCGGGGTCGTTCGGGTCGGGCCTGGGCGTGGCGGCGTGCGCGCCCATGAACTGCCCGCTGCGGTCGAAGGGCAGCATCGGCAGCGCGGCGCTGCCGGCCATCGCCACGCCGAGCCGGGTGATGAGGCTGCGCCGGCCGTGGGAATGCGCCACGCGGCGCAGGCGCCGCTCGGCAAGCCGGTCGAACCAGTCGATCAGGAAGGCCATGTCCGTGCTCCTTCAGGCGGCGTTCGCGGCCGCGCCGTGCGCGTGGCCCGGGCCGTCGTCGCCCAGGAACTGCTGGATCGAGCGCTGGCCCATATCGTGCGCGTTGAGCAGGCTGTCGAGCTGCTCGCGGGAATTCACCAGGCCCTTGGCGACCACGGTGCCGCGCGTGTCGAGCACCACGCCGTAGGGCAGGCGCGAGACGCGGTAGGCCATGCCCAGCTCGGTGGACAGCACGTACGGGAAGGCCTCCAGCCCGTGCTCGCGGACGAAGGCCAGGTGCGTGGCGGCCTCGCCGTCGCTGGCCAGCACGATGCGCCACTGGCGGCCCTCGGCATGCAGCATCGCCTTCAGGATCGGCAGCAGCTTCTTGCACACCGGGCAGGTCGGCGACAGGAAGAACACCAGCGTCGGCCGCGCGCCGGGCGTGCCGATCTCGACGCGTTCGGACTGGATCCCGGCCAGCTCGAACAGCGGCGATGCGCTGCCGACGGCAGGACCGGAATCGGTGACCAGCGCGCCCATCGGCGCGACGCGCTCGAACAGCACGCCGACCTGGCGCGACAGCGCCCAGACCAGCACCGCCAGCGCGATCACGGCCAGCCACAGCAGAACAACGGAAACACTCAGAGCAGTCATGCGGACCTCCTGGAGGAAACGAGGGCGCCGGGCCGCGAAGCCTGGCGCAGGACCTGGTTGAAGCCGGCGTAGAGCAGGCAGGCGAGCACGGTCGCGGCGCCGGCGGCGGCGGCGTCCGCGAGGCCGAGCGGGCGCGCACCGGCCGCGCTGCCGGCCAGCAGCGCGAGGCCGGCGAGCGCCGCATTGCGGGCCACCAGCGCCCACGACAGCGGCAGCGGGTCGCCGCCGCAGCCGCAGTCGGGACGCCGGCCCTGGGCGAGCGGCCAGGCCATGGCCGCGCCGTACAGCAGCAGCAGCCCGGCGCTGCCGGCGGCCGCGGCGGCGCGCCAGGGGCTCGCGAGCCCGGCGGCCAGGGCCAGCTCGGCCAGCGGCAGCGCCCAGGCGAGCCCCTCGAGCGCGCGGTCGGGCACGCCGTAGGCGGCCAGGTGCTGGGTGAACAGCGCGCGGTCGCGCAGCTTGGCGATCGCCGCGTGCAGCCACAGCACCACGAGGCAGGCGCTGGCCAGCAGCAGGGTCAGCGGGTCGTGCGCCAGCGCGGCGGTGTCGAAGGTCGTCGGAATGTCCATGGCGCGGCCTCAGTCGTGCGACTCGATCTGCGTCACGGTCTCGCCGACCGCGTCGAGCTTCGCCAGCGGCCGGGTGCGGCCGGCCTTCCAGCCGAGCACGTGCAGCGAACCGGTCGCACCGTCGAGCACGTGCAGGCGGTCGCCGACGGCTGAGAAGGTCATCGCGATCGCCATCCGGCCGGGCAGCCGCGCGATGCGCTTGCCGCTGTGCAGGTCGAGCACCCACAGCTGCGTGGCGGGCAGCTTGTGCGAGCCCTCGCCGCCCTTCGGGTGCATGCCCGCCACCAGGTAGCGGCCACTCGGGTCGACGGCCATGGCCTGGTAGCCGCCCGGGCGCCAGCCCTGCCGGCGCTCGGCGGGGCCGGCGAGCAGGTCGTGCGTGGCCACCACCTGCGCGCTCGCGCCGCCCAGGTTCAGCTCGGTGACCTTGCCCTGGAACGACACGTACCAGTAGCGGTCGCCGACCCGGTCGGCGTTGTGGAACCAGGCATCGGCGTCGGCATCGAAGAGCTTGGCGCTGCTCTGCCGCTCCTGCGGCTGGCCCTGGGCGTCGAGCGTGATCGTCAGCATCGTGCCGTCGCCGCACAGCGACGAGAAGCGCGACGGGTGGCTGCTCGCCGGCAGCACGCCCCAGCAGCCCGGGGTCGGGATCTCGGCCGCCACCTGCTTCCCGGACAGGTCGACCACCGTGACCGAGGTGGCCGGCGTGGCGTTCTGGATCATCACGAACCGGCCGTCGGCACTCGGGGCGATCAGGTAGCGGTAGTTGAGGGCCTGCGCGCGCTTGGGCGGGATCGCCACCTCGTACTTGAAGGCCAGGTCGTCGGCGCCGTAGACCTCGAGCACGTCGGCGCGCTCGCCGCGCGTCGAGCGGCTCATGTGCGTGGTCGTGACGTAGACCTCGTCGCGCCGGTTGCTCAGCGCCATGTTGCCGACGTAGGCCGTGCTGATCATGCCGAGGAAGCGGCCGCCCTTGGCATCGAAGACGCGGATGCGGCCGTCGGTGATGTGGCTGATCGACAGGTCGGGCACGTAGACGCGCTGCGCGTATTTCGGGTCGATCGTCGGCGTGGTGCCGAGCGGAGGGTCCGGCGGCAGGGGCTCGGGCACCGGCTTGGCCGGCGTGGCGGCCCCTGCGGCGAGGCTGGCGCCCAGCAGCAGGGCGGCCCACGGGCCGCCGGGACGCAGGAGGGGAAGGTTCATGGAGGCTCCGATCCGTGACGGGCGGCCCCGTGCCGCCCTTCGTTCGCGTCGGCACTGTGCGGCGGGCCGCGCCCCGGGCATGAGCCGGATTCGGCAAACCTGATCGGCGTCCGGCGGGGCCGGCGGCCGCACGCCGTGCCCCGATGCCCGGCGGTCCGGCCGGCGGGCGACCCCGGGCGAACCCGGGGGGCTTGCCGAATCCGGATAGCCCCGGTTCAGTGCGCGCCGGCCAGGCGGCGCGCCCGCGCCAGGGTCTCGGACGGCAGTTCGCCGAACAGGGCGCGGTAGTCGGTGGCGAATCGGCCGAGGTGCCAGAAGCCCCAGTGGGCCGCGTGGTCGGCCACCGGGCCGGCACCGCCGCGGCGCAGGTCGCGGCGCACGGCGTTCAGCCGGAGCACGCGCAGGTAGGTCACGGGGCTGAGGCCGAGCACCTCCTGGAAGGCGTACTGCAGCGTGCGGCGCGACACGTGCAGCACTGCGCACAGCTCGGGCACGCCGATCGCTTCGTGGGCGTGCACGCGCATGTACTCGCGCGCCTCGCGCACGACGCGCTGGCGCGAGGCCGCCGTGTCGTGGTGCGCGGTCTCGGCCGGCGACGCACGGCGCACGCGCAGCAGCAGCGCGTCGCACATCGCGTGCACCAGCGCGCGGCGCATCGGAGACGGGTCGAGCAGGCCGGGCATCGTCGCGGCGGTGCCCAGGCTGCTCAGCAACAGCTCGCGCAGCTCGGCGTTGCGGTCGTCGTGGCCGGCGAGCGCGTCGGTGCGCGCGTCGGTGTCGGACAGGCCGACACCGTCGACCCAGCGCGAATAGTCGTCGAGAAAGGCGTGGTCGATGCTCAGCGCCAGCACGTCGAAGGCGCCGTGCGTGACGAGCTCGAACTCCCTGTCGGCCAGCAAGGAGAACGCCTGGCCCGGCATCAGCCGCCGGCCGCAGAAGTTGACGTCGCCCTGGCCCGGCATCGGGACCGCGACCGTCAGCGTACCGGGCCGCGCGCAGCCCCGCTGCACGACGAGCGGGCCGGTGCCTTCACGGAACACCTGCGCGGGGCCGATCGTCAGTTCCTCGATGTGACCGCTGAAATGCCCGGCCGAGACCTGCTCGTACTCCTGGTCCCACTGCGACAGGCTGGCCGCGTGCTCGTTGACGTCGCCCGTGTTCCAGACGCCGTGGGTCGGGTTCCACATCGGGTCACTCCTCGGACTGCCCTGGCCGTGCGTGCTTGCCGGCAAGGGTCGCGCCGCTCCAGCGCGCGAGCATGGCACGGCGAGTCCCCGTTGCGCCAGGGGGCGATCCCCGGTCGGACCGGTCCGACCGGGGCCGCGGGAGGTCGTTTTGTATACAGCGCGAGCACGCCGGCGCCGGCCGGGCCGGACCCGCCCGGGGGCCGGCAGCTGCCCCGCGGCGGGGCGCCGACGACGGGCTGCGCCCCAGAATGCAGCGGCTGGCGCGCCGCGCACCCGCGGGTTTCACCGGCTGGCGCCCCGCGATGGTGAACTGACGCTGGCACGTGCTTTGCGTACAAAGTCGCTCGCATGTCCACCGCCTCCGACCTCCAGCTGCACGCCCTCGTCAAACGCTACGGCAGCACCGTCGCGGTCCAGGGCATCGACCTGAAGATTGCCGCCGGCAGCTACTGCTGCCTGCTCGGGCCCTCGGGCTGCGGCAAGACCTCGACGCTGCGCATGATCGCCGGCCACGAGTCGGCCAGTTCCGGCCGGGTGATGCTCGGCGGCAAGGACATCACGGCCAGCGCCGCCGCCGAGCGCGGCACGGCGATGATGTTCCAGAGCTACGCGCTGTTCCCGCACCTGAGCGTGATCGACAACGTCGCCTTCAGCTGGAAGATGCGCGGCGAGCCGAAGGACCAGCGCCACGCGCGCGCCGCCGAGCTGCTGTCGCTGGTGGCGATGTCCGACTACGCGCAGCGCCTGCCCAGCGAACTCTCCGGCGGCCAGCAGCAGCGCGTGGCACTGGCCCGCGCGCTGATGATGGAACCCCGGGTGCTGCTGCTCGACGAGCCGCTGTCGGCGCTCGACCCCTTCCTGCGCGTGCAGATGCGCGCCGAGCTCAAGCGCTGGCAGCGCGACCTGGGTTTCAGCTTCGTGCACGTCACGCACTCGCAGGACGAGGCCATGGCGCTGGCCGACCAGGTCGTCGTGATGAACCAGGGCCGCATCGAGCAGAGCGGCAGCGCGCGCGAGGTGTTCAACGCGCCGCGCACCGAGTTCGTCGCCCGTTTCATCGGCGGCCACAACCTCGTCAGCACGCCCGCCGGGCGCGTCGCGGTGCGTGCCGACCGGCTGTCGCTGCACGGGCCGGGCGCGTCCGCTCCCGCCGCCCACGCCTCGCGCGAGGCCGTCGTGCGCGCCATCGAGTACCTCGGCAGCAGCGTGCAGGTCGCGCTGGCGCCCCAGGGCGAAGCCCCCGACGCCCTCTGGACGGCCTCGATCGGCGACGCCGCCTTCGACGCCGCGCCGCTTTCCGTCGGTGACGCCGTGCGGGTCAGCTGGTCGCCCGCCGAGGCGCATGCCCTCGGCTCGCCGGCCTGAGCGCCGGCGCGATCCTTTCCCTTCTCCCACCCCCGTGTTCAACCTCCAGGAGCCGACATGAGCGTATCCAAGAAGCCCGAGTCCGAAGTCAGCCCCGTGCCGGGCGCGCGCCGCCGCACGCTGCTCAAGGGTGCCGTCGCCGCCGGCGGCGCGCTCGCGTTCCCGTTCGTGCATGCGCAGGAGAAGATCACGCTGCGCTACCTCGGCACCGCGGTGAACCAGGACAAGAAGATCGCCGAGAAGTTCGAGGCCGACACCGGCATCAAGATCCAGTACATCCCGGTCAGACCGACGACGTCACCAAGCGCGCCGTCACCGCGCCGAATTCTTTCGACCTGATCGACACCGAGTACTTCTCGCTGAAGAAAATCATCCCGACCGGCAACCTGCTGGGCATCGACACCAAGCGCATCAAGAACGCCGACAAGATCACGACGCTGTTCACGAAGGGCGAGGTCGCCGGCAAGAAGGTCGGCGACCAGGGCACCGCGCCGAAGAAGGTCATGTACCTGACCAAACCCGACGCCAAGACCTTCAGCGCCGAGCCGACGCAGTTCATGACGCTGATCCCCACCGTCTACAACGCCGACACGCTGGGCATCCGCCCCGACCTGATCAAGCGCCCGATCGAGAGCTGGAAGGAACTGCTCAACCCCGAGTTCAAGGGCAAGACCGCGATCCTGAACATCCCGTCGATCGGCATCATGGACGCGGCGATGGTCGTCGAGGCCATGGGCATCCACAAGTACCCCGACAAGGGCAACATGACCAAGGCCGAGATCGACCTGACGATCAAGACCCTGATCGAGGCCAAGAAGGCCGGCCAGTTCCGCGCGCTGTGGAAGGACTTCAACGAGTCCGTCAACCTGATGGCCTCGGGCGAGGTGGTGATCCAGTCGATGTGGTCGCCGGCGGTGACCGCGGTGCGCACCAAGGGCATCGACTGCGTGTTCCAGCCGCTCAAGGAAGGCTATCGCGCCTGGGCCGCGGGCTTCGGCGTGCCGAAGTCCGTCACCGGCAAGAAGGCCGACGGCGTGTACGAGTTCATCAACTGGTTCCTCGACGGCTGGGCCGGTGCCTACCTGAACCGCCAGGGCTACTACAGCGCCGTGCTCGAGACCGCCAAGGCGAAGATGGAAGCCTACGAGTGGGCCTACTGGATGGAAGGCAAGGCCGCCACGCAGGACATCAAGAGCCCGAACGGCGACCTGCTGGCCAAGGCCGGCGCAGTGCGCGACGGCGGCAGCTACGAGACGCGCATGGGCGGCATCGCCTGCTGGAACGCCATCATGGACGAGAACGCGTACATGGTTCAGAAGTGGAACGAGTTCGTCGCCGCCTGAGCCGGAACGAGGCCGCACCTTGAGGAACACCGCCCGCCATCTGCCCGCCTGGCTGCAGGCGCTGCCGTTCTCGGCGGTGTTCGTGGTGTTCTTCATCGTGCCGCTGCTGCTGGTGCTCGCGGTGAGCTTCTGGCGCGCCAGCGACTACGAGCTGATCCCGGCCTTCACCGGCCAGAACTACCTCGACGTGTTCACCGGTTGCGCCATCGGCGGCGAACTCTGCGTGACCTTCAAGACCTACCTGTCGACCTTCAAGTTCTGCTTCCTGGTCTGGGCGATCACGCTGCTGACCGGCTTCACGGTCGCCTACTTCCTTGCCTTCCACGTGCGCTCCACGGGCATGCAGACGTTGCTGTTCGTGATCTGCACCGTGCCGTTCTGGACGAGCAACGTCATCCGCATGATCTCGTGGGTGCCGCTGCTCGGCCGCAACGGGCTGATCAACCAGGCGCTGCAGTCCGTCGGCGTGATCGACGCCCCGCTGGAGTGGCTGCTGTTCTCCGACTTCGCGGTGGTGCTCGCCTTCGTGCACCTCTACACGATGTTCATGATCGTGCCGATCTTCAACTCGATGATGCGCATCGACCGCGCGCTGATCGAGGCCGCCGAGGACGCCGGTGCCACCGGCTGGCAGACGCTGTGGAACGTGATCGTGCCGCTGTCGCGCACCGGCATCATCATCGGCTCGATCTTCGTCGTCACGATCGTCATGGGCGACTTCGTCACCATCGGCGTGATGGGCGGCCAGCAGATCGCCTCGGTGGGCAAGATCATCCAGGTGCAGACCTCGTACCTGCAGTTCCCGATGGCGGCGGCGAACGCCGTCATCCTGCTGGCGATCACGATGATGATGGTCTGGGGGCTGACGCGCCTCGTCGACATCCGGAAAGAACTCTGATGCGCACCGCCGAGTCGCGCCCGCGCAGCTTCTACGTCCTGGCCGCCGCCTTCGCGGCCTTCGTCGTCTTCCTCTACGGGCCGATGCTGGCGATCTTCGTGCTCAGCTTCCAGGGTCCGGAGGGCGGCATGACCTTCCCGATGCGCGGCGCCTCGCTGCACTGGTTCGCCAGGCTCTGGGAGGGGCTGGGCGTGGTCGACATCGCCGCGGCCTTCCGGCGCTCGGTCGCGCTCGGCACCGCGGTCATGGTGCTGACGGTGCTGATGTCGCTCGGCGCCGGCCTGGCCTTCCGCCGCCGTTTCAAGGCCTCGAACGCGCTGTTCTATTGCGCGGTGGCGAGCCTGATCATGCCGTCGATCATCGTGTCGCTGGGCATCGGCCTGCAGTTCCGCCTCATCGACACGGCCATCAAGGCCGCGATCGACGCTGGCTGGGCCGGCGACTGGCTGGCCGAGTTCGGCACCTCGATGGGGCTGTACACCTCGGCGCTGGGCGCGCACCTGACCTGGACGCTGCCCTTCGGCCTGCTGATCATGCTGGCGGTGTTCAACCGCTTCAACCCGGCCTACGAAGAGGCGGCGCGCGACCTGGGCGCCACGCCCTGGCAGGGCTTCCGCCACGTGGTGCTGCCGATGATCGCGCCCAGCCTGGTGGGCGTGGGCATGTTCGGCTTCACGCTCAGCTGGGACGAGATCGCGCGCACCTCGCAGGCCATCGGCGACGTCAACACGCTGCCGCTCGAACTGCAGGGCCTGACCAGCACCGTCACCACGCCGGCCATCTATGCGCTGGGCACGGTGACCACCGTCGTGTCGTTCCTGGTGATGGGCTGCACGCTGCTGCTCGTCAAGCTGCTCGCGGCGCGGGCCCGACGGCGCGCCGCCCGAGGTTGACCGCCGCGCCGGCCATGCCTCGCACCCGTTCCGAGCCCCTGACGCCGCCGGCGGCGGTGGAGCGTTCGGCCGACGGCATCTACCGGGCGATCTACGCCGCCGTGCTCGAACACCGACTCGCCCCCGGCATGCGGCTGCGCGAGGAGGAGCTCGCGCAGACCTTCGACGTGTCGCGCACGCTGGTGCGCCAGGCCCTGCACCGCCTGGCGCAGGACGGCGTCGTCGCGCTGCGGCCGAACCGCGGCGCCGTCGTGCCCGAGCCGACGCGCAGCGACGGCGAGCACGTGTTCGACGCGCGCCGCGTCGTCGAGTGCGAGATCGCACGGCGCCTGGCCGGCCGGCTCGACGCCGCGCAGGTGGCCGAGCTGCGCGGCATCGTCGACGCCGAGACGCGGGCCTCCGAGGCCGGCGAGCGGCACGAGGCGATCCGCCTGTCGGGCGAGTTCCACCGCTGCCTGGCGCAGATGAGCGGCAACCCGATCTTCGTGCGCATGCTCGGCGAGCTGCTGCCGACGACCTCGCTGCTGATGGCGCTGTACAAGGCGCCCGGCCAGCCGATGTGCGTGGCGCACGGTCACCCGAAGCTCCTGGACGTGCTCACGCAGGGCCGCGGCGCGACCGCTGCCACGGAGATGCGCCGCCACCTCGACGAGATCGAACGCTCGCTCGACGCACCCTCGGCCCGCGCGGCGCCGCCGCTGCGCGACGTGTTCAAGGGCTACCGCGGGGTCTGACCGGGGCTGCGGCCCTTGCAGCGGGCCGCGCCGTCCTCATCTTCGGCGCTGCGGGCAGGGGTGTCCGCGCAAGGAGTGTCATGGACGCGCTGATCGTGTTGTCGAACCCCGCCTGGTGGGTCGTGGCGTTCGCGCTGGTGGCGGTGGGCCTCGCCGGCACGGTGTTGCCGATGCTGCCCGGCACGGTGCTCGTGCTGGCGGGCCTGGTGCTCGGCGCCTGGATCGACGACTTCGGCCGCGTCTCGGGCTGGACCCTCGGCTTCATCGGCCTGCTGGCCGCGCTGGCCTGGGCCACCGACTACCTGGCCGCGATGCTCGGCGCGAAGCGGGCCGGCGCCAGCCCGCTGGCCCTGCTCGGCGCGGCGCTCGGCACGGTGCTGGGCGTGTTCACCGGCTTCGTCGGCCTGCTGTTCATGCCGCTGGCCGGTGCGATGCTCGGCGAGTACTGGACCCTGCAACGCCGCCAGGGCGGCTTCGCCGGCCTGAACCACGACGCCGCCGGACGCCAGGCCGTGCGCGTGGGCGTGGCCACCTGGGTCGGGCTGCTGCTGGGCACGGTGGTCAAGCTCGTGCTGGTGTTCCTGATGGTGGGCGTGTTCGCGACGGCCTACTGGTTCTGATCGGCGGCCGTGGGTGGGCACGGATCAAAGCTGTGTTATAGTTGCAGGCTCAGTCGCGAGGTGGAGCAGTCTGGTAGCTCGTTGGGCTCATAACCCAAAGGTCGCAGGTTCAAATCCTGCCCTCGCAACCACGTTTTCGACCCGAAGATCTCGATCCACAGAGCTCTTGCAAGTCAAGCCCGTACAAGAAGAAAGCCGAAGGCCCGCCCCGCGCGGGCCTTTTGCATGGGCGCGCGGCGGGGCCACCCGGCCCGGGGCGGGACACCATGGCAGACCCTGAGCCTGCCCTCACCAAGGCCGACTTCGAGTCGCTCTCGGAGTTCCGCTACCAGTTGCGGCGCTTCCTGCGATTCAGCGAGGACGCCGCCCGGTCCGAGGGCCTGACCCCGGCGCAGTACCAGCTCCTGCTGCACATCAAGGGCTATCCCGGGCGCGAGTGGGCGACGGTCGGCGAACTCGCGGTGCGCCTGCAGACGCAGCAGCACGGCGTCGTGACGCTGGTGACGCGTTGCGAAGGCGCCGGCCTGGTGCGGCGCTCGCCGGGACAGACCGACCGGCGCCAGGTGCACGTGCGGCTGACCCCCGACGGCGAGGCCTGCCTGCGGCGCCTGGCCGAGCGGCATCGGGCCGAGCTGAAGTCGCTGTCCGGCGTGTTCCAGGTCGCCAACATCTCGGAATTCAACGACCGTCGTTGACGTGTCGTGCCAATCGGCCGGTGTTAGTTGGCAGTTGCGTCGCGCCGGTGCATCCACGGCTTCCGGCGCTGGCTTAGCCTTTGCGCTGGTGCCCGGTGGGCGCCGAACGTCGCTCTGGATCCGTCCTGCGGCACCGGGGTCTTCCCCAGGCGCACCGGGCACGGGGCTCAAGTTCAGGCGGCGGCGGCCGAAACCGAACCAAACCTCGCAAACCCGGGCTTCGGGATGGCGCCATCGATGCGACGCCGCCTCGCAGCCTTCGGAGTCGGCCATCGACCACGTCCTTTCACTCGGTCACGAACTGCTGCCACGACTGGCCGCGTTCGCGATCGCCTTGTTCACCGCGTACGTCGCCTTCGAACTCGCCTGGCGAGCCAAGGCCGCCGGGGTGACGCGCGCCAGCCTGTGGCTGGCCGGCGGCGCGGTCGTGACCGGCTCGGGCGTCTGGGCCACGGCGTGCATCGACCTGCTGGCCGTGCCCGCGGCGGAGCCCCCGTCCTTCCACCTGGGCATGCTGATCTGGACCTGGCTGGCTTCGGTGGGGGTCACGCTCGTGCTGCTCGACGTGGCGCGTCGGCAATGGCCGACCTGGACCACGCCCCTCTCCGGCCTGGCCGCCGGCGTGGGCCTGCTGCTGCTGAATGCCCTGGGCCTGTACACGCTGGCGGTCGATCACGTGCCCTTGCCCGCGCTGCGCGACCTGGGCGTGGCGGCGGCCGTGGCGCTGCCGCTCACGGCTTCGGCCCTGACCTGGTTCCGCTGGCGCGAGGTCGAACGCGGTTCGTCCTGGGTCCACAAGCTCGGTCCGATCCTGCTGCTGGCCCTGGCCCAGGTGGGCAGCCAGTCGGCGATGACGGCCTCGGTGTCGATCGACGCGGTCTCCGGCGCCGCCCCCGGGGGCCTGATCTCGGCCACCAGCCTGGGCGTGATGGTCGTGCTGACCAGCGTCGTGCTGCTCGCCGTCGGCCTGTTCGCGGCCGCCCACGACGCCCGCATGCAGAGCGAGACCTTCAAGCTCGCGGCCTCCTTGCGCGAGGCCAACGACCAGCTGCAGCGCATCGCCTACGAAGACCCGCTGACCAAGCTGCCGAACCGGTCCAACTTCGAGGACCGCCTGTACGCCGAGGTCGCGCGCTGCGACCGCGACGGCCGGTCGCTGGCGGTGCTGTTCATCGACCTGGACGGTTTCAAGCCGGTGAACGATTCCTACGGGCACCCGGCCGGCGACGCCGTGCTGCGCCAGATCGGCCAGCGGCTGCGCGCCCTGGCCCGGGCCTCCGACGCCGTCGCCCGGGTGGGCGGCGACGAGTTCCTGATGATGATCGACGGCCCGGCGGATGCGAGCGTGGCGGCCAGCGTCGCCCAGCGCATCCTCGACGCCGTCGAGGGCCCCTGCGTGCTGCTGCACGACACGCTGCAGGTGTCGTGCTCGATCGGCATCGCCATGTACCCGCAGCACGGCCCCGGCGACAAGCTGCTGGCCAATGCCGACGCGGCGATGTACAGCGCCAAGCGTTCCGGCGGCTCGACCTTCGCCTTCTTCGACGTGCGCATGGACGTCGACGTGCACGAGCAGATCGAGCTGCTGCGCGACCTGCGCAGCGCGATCGACCGCCGCGAGCTGGAGATGTTCTACCAGCCGAAGGTGCACGCGCGTTCGGGCCAGATCGCCGGCTGCGAGGCCCTGATCCGCTGGCGCCACCCGGTGCGCGGCATGGTGCCTCCGGCCGTCTTCATCCCGATCGCCGAGCGCTTCGGTCTGATCAGCGCGCTGGGCGACTGGGTCATCGACGATGCGTGCCGGCAGATCCGCGCCTGGATGGAGCAGGGCCTGCGCATGCGCGTGGCGGTGAACCTGTCCGTGCAGCAACTGCGCCACGAGGACCTGGTCGATCGCATCCGCGAGGCGCTGTTCCGCCACCGTGTCGAACCCGGGCTGCTGATGTTCGAGATCACCGAGTCGGTGATGATGGAAGACCCGGAGATGTCGAAGGCCTTCCTCGAGAAGCTGGCGCGCCTGGGGGTGTCGACGTCGATCGACGACTTCGGCACCGGCCACTCGGCCCTGGCCATCCTGCGCAAGCTGCGCGTCAAGCAGCTGAAGATCGACCGCCTGTTCGTCAAGGACCTGGACGACCCCGCCGAGGCCGAAGACGCGCGCGCCATCGTCGACGCGGTCGTGCACATGGCCCATGCGCTGGGGCTGAAGGTGGTCGCCGAGGGGGTCGAGACCGAAGCCCAGCGGCGCATCCTGCTCGAGCTGAACTGCGACGAGTTCCAGGGCTACCTGTTCGCCAAGCCGATGTCGGCGACCGCGCTGAAGCTGTGGGCGATGGACGGCGACGGACCGTCGACCCTGGGGTTCCGCGCGTCGCTGTTCGGCGACCTGAATGCGCCGCGGCCGGCCCGCGAACTCGCGCGCCTGGGCTGAGGCCTCAGAGAAAGCGCTCGAGCAGGCGCCGCGAGGCGCGGTCCAGCGCGCGCCAGTCGGCCACCTTGAACGGCAGGCCCTGGCTGCTGGTGATCATCAGCGCACCGCCGCCGAGGCGGCGGATGTCCTCCTCGCCCTTGAGCACGAACTGAGTGGCGCCGCGGTCGGTGTCGACGTCCCAGGTGCTGGGCGTCGAGAAGCTCGACACCGACTTGAGCCGCGCGATCGCCGGCGTGAACTCGCGCGCGGCGAGTTCGTCCTCGATCAGGCGCAGGGCCTGCGCGTCGAGCGTGTCGAGGCGGTCGATCCAGACCACTTCGCGGCCCTCGGCGCTGACCAGCGACAGCCCGTCGCGCGGCGCGGCGATCGGGAAGGCACGCACCGGCACCACGCCGACATGGGTGTCGCCCTGCGAGGTGTGCATCACGAGACGGCCGAAGGCATTGCGCTCGAGGGTGAAATCGATGCGGCTCATCGGGCCTCCTCAGGGGTTGCCGGCCGGGTGGGCGGCGTGCGTGACCACCGGGGCGCGGTCGTCCTCGTCCTGCGCCTCGACGCGGCGCGCCTGCGCTTCGTACAGGCGCCAGTAGGCGCCCTGGCGCGCGATCAGCTCGTCGTGCGGGCCGACCTCGACGACGCGGCCGCGGTCCATGACCACCAGCCGGTCGGCCTTGCGCAGCGTCGACAGGCGGTGCGCGATCGCGATCGTCGTGCGGCCCTGGACGAGGTTGTCGAGCGCCTTCTGGATCTCCTTCTCGGTCTCGGTGTCGACCGACGAGGTGGCCTCGTCGAGGATCAGGATGCGCGGGTCGATCAGCAGCGCCCGCGCGATCGAGATGCGCTGGCGCTCGCCGCCCGACAGGCCCTGGCCACGCTCGCCGACCAGCGAGTCGTAGCCGTGCGGCAGGCGCAGGATGAACTCGTGCGCGTGCGCGGCGCGCGCGGCGGCGACGATCTCGTCGCGCGTCGCGTCGGGCCGGCCGTAGGCGATGTTCTCGGCGATCG
>Ga0116177_10001104_pt1 | contig 20084 bp, 9 predicted proteins | sample AD_STIC10_MetaG_FD_89750 | JGI IMG/M metagenome (GOLD analysis project Ga0116177, IMG submission 89750) | Active sludge microbial communities of municipal wastewater-treating anaerobic digesters from USA - AD_STIC10_MetaG | ecosystem: Engineered > Bioreactor > Anaerobic > Digestate | place: USA... | reverse complement strand
GGGAGCGCCTCGGCGTCTCTCTGGCGATGAAGCTCGGCGGGGCCGTCGTGCTCGGCGCCTTGGTCGGCCTCGGCGTCGCGGCCTGGAGCCGCCTCGTCGGCGCGCTGATGCTGGAGCAGAATGATGTGTATGGACCACCCCCATCTTGCAAGGCTTTTCGACTTGGTTTGACGAACTCGGATCTTGCGGTCGTGTATCCGGCCTTGTTACGCGGCTTCACGCGCCGCAGGCCCCTATGGTTTCCGCGGATCGACGGCCGGACAAATGGACGAACTCAAAATGGTTCGCATCATTTCAATGACCTTTGCCGAACCCCGGTGAGACCGGTTCGCCATACTGTTGTCTTCGCCTCGCAAGTCGGCCCCTGAAGGAGCCGAGCCGATTATGCCGCCAACGGTTGAACCGTGTGGCGGCGATAGACCTCGCTCCTGGTCAGCATGGCCCAGAGAGACCGGGCGGTTTTGTGCGCGACAGCTGTTGCGGCAACATTCGTGGGGCGCCGCGCGACAATGGCCGATAGCCAGGGCCTGGGAGCGACATCCTTTCGGAACGTGGTGCCGACTACGGCTCGCGCGCCGTGTATCAGCAAGGTGCGTAGGTAGCGGTCACCACCCTTGCTGATCCTCCCGATCTTTTCCTTACCGCCGCTGGCTTTTATGCGCGGCGTCAGTCCAAGCCATGCTGCAAAGTGGCGGGATGATTTGAACTGTTTGCCGTCACCGACGGCGGCGACGATGGCGCTAGCAGTGATTGGCCCCACCCCCGGTGCCGACGCCAGGCGCTGACTGTCAGGATTGGCCTTGTGCCAGGCCACAATCCGCACTTCGACAGCTTTCAGTTGTTCGCTCAGTGCATCTATATGATTGAAAAGGCTTCGTAAGGCCTCTCGTGCTTCGTTGGGCACCACCGTCTCGCCAGCTGTCGCGAGGCGCTCGCTCAATAAGGCAAGTTGTCGCACGCCTTTGCCAGCGATGATGCCGTACTCACCCAGCAGACCACGCAAGGCATTGATCGTCGCCGTCCTTTGGCGGACGAACAGGCTGCGAGCGCGATGGAGGGCCAGCACTGCCTGCTGCTCCTCGGTCTTGATGGGAACGAAGCGCATGTTCGGTTTCGCGACCGCCTCGCAGATCGCTTCCGCGTCGGCGGCATCCGTCTTGTTCCGCTTCACGTATGGCTTGACGTACTGCGGCGGAATAAGCCTGACAGTGTGCCCCGCCTTCGTAAGCAACCTGGCCCAATGGTGTGCACTGGAGCATGCTTCCATGCCGACGAGGCACGGCGGTTGTTTGGTGAAAAATGCGATCATGTCGGCACGGACGAGCTTTCGCCGCAGGATGGTTATCCCGCCTGCGTCGACACCGTGAACCTGAAACACCGTCTTGGCCAAATCGAGACCGATTGTAACAACGGACATGGCTTCCTCCACTTGATGGCATCTGAAGATTGTGCCCCTTGGTTTGGGGGTGGTCCATGCCATCAAGTGGGCGGTATCGCGCCGCTACATGACGCTGGAAACAATCGGCTCGGTGAGCCATAACCCCGTTGTCAGCCTGCCAGCTCTGGCGGCCTGACCCGAACCCGATCCTGCCGTGGATCGACGGTTCCTACACCACCCCGTGAGACACGGCCGCCTTTCAATGTCTGTTAACCACTTAAGTGATATCCGCCCATCTAGTTTAGCCCAATTCTAACGGCGAACGAGGGGTCGTAAATACCATGATTAGCTCGAAAACTACCGCAGTTGTGCGGCTGTTGATCGGTTTGTTCGCCTTCATCACTGGAGGCGTAGCACTCGCGGCAGACCTGCAAATTTCGCAGTACACCGGCACACCAGATCCAGTCGGCGTATCGGGAGAGGTGACGTACTCGGTCACCGCCGCGAACAACTCCGCGCCATCCGTGAACAATGCGGTGGTAACGATAGCGATCTCTGATCGCTTCGAGGTAATCAATGCCGTGGGCAACTTCCCGTCCTACTGTTCGGTAAGTGGCGCGGTTGGCAGTCAGACCCTGACCTGTAACCTGCCGACGCTGCTGGGCGGCGGCGCGGCCAATGCCCAGACCTTCACCTACAAGGCGATTGCCCGGGTGGCTGGCACCAACACTACGACCGCGTCGATCGCGGCGGCTGGCAACACGGACTCCAACGCCGGCAACAATTCGCTCTCGATCACGCCGACCGTGCGTGCTGGTGCCGACCTCACCGTCGTCAAGGCCGGTTCCGCTCCGAGCGTGATCGCCGGTGGCCAGTTGCAGTACACCCTTACCGTCACCAACAACGGTCCGACCCCGACCGCCGCCGTGCGCGTGATAGACAACCTGCCGGCCGGTTCGGACTACCAGTATCAATCTGGCACGGGCACGGGTTGGACTTGCAGCCGTGCCGGCACCACCGTCACCTGTAACTATTCCGGCGCGGCTCCGGCGGTGGGCGCGGCCTATCCCGTCATCACCATCACCGGCAAGATCACCAAATCGACTGCTGGCACGATTTCCAACATTGCCGATGTCACCAGCACCGATGCTCTGGTGCTTGATCCCAATGCCCTCAACAACACCTCCAACACGGTTGTCACCAACGTTCAGGCGGGCAGCGACCTTCAGGCGATCAAGTCCATGCCGTCCACCATCACCGTGGGCAGTTCGGCCAACATCACCCTGTCGATCCGCAACACCGGGCCGCAGAGCGTTCCCGCCGGTTCGGCAATTTCCGATGTCATCGACAATGCGTTGACGCCGGGCACCATGCCATCGGGCTGTAGTAAGGTGGGCCAGACGGTAACCTGTACCGCCGGTGCGCTGTCCTCTGCCCAGCAGGTGGATTATATCATCCCGGTCACCGGTGCCTCGGCAACGGGCGGGATCATCAACAACACCGCCAACGTGGCACCGCCCAGCGGCTTTGCCGATCCGGACATGGCCAACAACACGGCAATCGCCCCGTTCCAGACGGTGCTGCCGAATGCTGATCTTGAGCTTTACGCCAAGTATAAAAGCCCGAGCCCGGTTGCTCCTGGTGCCAACATCACCTCGACCATCATCGTGCGCAACCTTGGTCCGTCGATCGCCAGCTGGACTCCCGGCACGCCGCTGCGGGTTACCGATACGCTGAGCGCCGATGAAACCTTTGTCAGTGTTTCGGGTGCCTGGACCTGCGGCGTTGCCGGCGTGGTCGTCACTTGCGATACCACCGACACCGGCACGCTGGCAGTTGGCGCGACCAAGACGCTGACGCTGATCACCACGGCTGGTTCCGGGGTTGACACCAACGTTGTCAACACGGCCTGTACCGACCGCACTGCCGGTTCGGCCCATACGCCCAGCTCGCCGACCAGCCCGACCGGCAATGACTGCCGCAGCGCCGGCGTGCGTTCGACGACCAGCGCCGCCGATCTGTCCGTCCAGAAGGATGTCAGCCTGTCCAACGCTGGCGGCTGGACCGAAAACCTGGCGGTCGCCGATACCGACAACGTGTTCTACATCCGCCTGCGCGTTTCGAACGCAGCCGGCGGCAACACCGCGCGTACGATCGCCGTCACCGACGCCCTGCCCAACTTCATCAACGCTGGCAGTTTCGTGACTGCTGTGACGCAGGACAGCGCCACTTCGGGTTCGATGTCCTACAACCCGGTCAACGGACTGGTGGTTTGGAGCCTCAGCAATCTGGCCGGCGGCGGGACCGAAACCCTGATCATCCGGGTGCAGCGTCCGTTCGAAAGCGGCAGCTTCACCAACTACGCGTCGGTCTATTCGTCGGATACGACCGAGACCAACAACCTGAACAACAGCGATACGGCGCAGTACACCATTACGCCGCGCGCCGACATGACGATCAACAGCAAGTCGGTTACGCCTGACCCGGCCCGGGTTGGTGTGCCGGCCACCTATATCATCAGCGTTCGCAACGATGGTGCGAACCCGGCTGACACCGTTCAGGTGATCGACGTGATCGATCCCGCGCGGTTTGAAATCATCGGTACGCCGACGACGACGAAGCCGGGTGCCACCTGTTCGGTGGTGGTCGCGACGGGAACCGTCACCTGCGACATGGGGCAGTTCGTTCGCACCGAAGTGCGCCAGATCAACGTCACGGTTCTGCCTAAGTATCCCTTCGGGGCCGAGACCATGGCCACGCTGCCGACCACCCAGGTCAACCGCGCGACCGTGACGACGTCCACGCTTGATACCAATGGCGGTTCGAACCCGAACGCCGGCAACAACTTCTTCACGCTGAACCACAACATGCAAGCGCCCAGCTTCGATCTGGCCGTGACCAAGCAGGAATCGAATCCCGCGACCGATGATCCGGTGCGCTTCGATGAAACGCTGAATTACGACATCCGCGCCTCGAACTTTGGCCCCTCGCGTGCGACCGACATTGTCGTCACTGATATTCCGGCACCGCCGCCGGGCCTGACGATGACGCTCAGCTCTGTGGTGATCAACCCGGTTGCCGCCAACGGTGGCCTGACCCTTCAGGCTGCGCCGAGCGCCGGCTGTACCGCGTCCGGTCCGAACTACATCTGTAAGATCAACCAGGCTGACGCCACCCAGAACTATCTGGACCCGCTGAAGCAGGTGATCTTCCGGCTCGTCTTTACCATGGGCGGAACCCCGCCTTCTGCTCCGACCACCTTCACCAACGCTGCCGAGCTGACTTCAGCCGAACAGCCGGTGTGGAACGGTGCCGGTGCCGATCTGGCCCCTGCCAACAACCGTGCGACGCAGACCACCACGGTCCGTCCGTCGACCGACCTTGAAGTGGTCAGCAAGACTCGCACGGGCGCGCTGCTGCGCAACGTCAACGAACCGGTGGAATTCACCATCCGCTTCCGCAACAACGGTCCGTCGACCGCTACTCGCGTGCGGATCACCGATACGCTGCCGGCTGGTTTCGTCTATGCGCCGTCGCCCGCGCCAGGCAGCTCCATTCCGGGCGGCAGTGCGGCCACGGTTTCGGGGATTGCCTGCTCTGGCACCACGACGATCACCTGCGACATCGATGGCAGCTTCCCGGTGGGTGCGACCAACACCGTCGATCTGACCGTCAATGCCAAGGCTCAGGCTCCCTACAGCGGGCCGCTGGCTCCCACCGATCTGACCGATACGGCCACCATCACGCCCGGACTGGACGCTTTTGGCGATCCGCTGAGTGAAGATGCCGTTCCGGCCAATGACAGCCAGACTGCCGTCGTGCAGATCCGCCCCGCGAGCCTGTCGGGTACAGTCTATGCCGATAACAACGATAACGCCGTGATCGATGGCGGTGAGGGCATGGCGGGCGTTACCGTCACGCTTTCCGGCACCGATATCTATGGCAATGCGGTCAACGCCACGGCGGTGACGGTTGCCGGTGGTGGCTTTACCTTCCCGGTTCTGCCGCCGTCCGGCCCGGCCGGTTACACCATCGTCGAAACCCAGCCGGCCACCCATTATGACCGCAATGAAACCGCGGGCAGCCTGGGCGGCACGGTGAACAACGCTGCCTATGGCAACACGGCTGTAGAGAACACCATTAGCGGCATCGTCCTGCCTGCGCAGACCGATGGCACCGGCTATGTGTTCCAGGATCACCTGAAGGCCGTGATCGTCGCCAACGACGACGGCGTGTTCACGGTGAACGGCCTGACCGGCAACAGCAATGTTGCCAATGCGCTGACCAACGATCAGTTCAATGGTGCGGCGGTGCTGCCGGCCCAGATCATAATGACCGTCATCACTCCGGCCACCAATCCCGGTGTGACGCTTAACACCAGCACCGGCCAGATCGCCGTTGCTCCGGGTACGCCAGCGGGCACCTATACGATCGATTATCAGATCTGCGACGTGGCAGACACCAGCACCTGCGATCCTGCGCGGATCACGGTGACGGTATCTGCCGCCCCCATCGCAGCGGTGAGTGAATCGATTGGCGGGATCAACGGCCTGACGGGTCAGAGCAATGTGCTCAACGCCCTGACCGGCGATACCCTCAACGGGGTTGCCGTGACCACCAGCAACGTGACCATCTCGGTTGCGCCTGGCTTCTCGGTTCCTGCCGGGCTGACCTTTGATACCGCCACGGGCAATGTCTCGGTTTCGCCGGGCACGCCTGCTGGTCCTTACACCTTCAACTATCGCATCTGCGAGATCCTGAATCCGCTTAACTGCGCCAACGCCACGGAAACCGTGACGGTTGTTGCCGCGCCGATCACGGCTGTCGATGACAGCCAGAGCGGCATCAACGGCGCAGCCGGGGCCAGCGATGTGCTCAACGTGCTGACCGGTGATACGCTGAACGGCGCTGCGGCAACGACGGGCAATGTCTCGATCATCGTCGAGCCAGGGTTCACCGTGCCTGCCGGTCTGGTGTTCAATACCACCACGGGCAACGTCTCGGTTTCGCCGGGCACGGCTGCCGGTCCGTATACCTTCGACTATCGCATCTGCGAGATCCTGAATCCGGCCAACTGCGCTACCGCAACGGTTACGATCACGGTTGTTGCCGGTGCGATCACCGCCGATGATGAAACCTCTGCGCCGGTCAACGGTGCCAGCGGTGCCACGGGTGTGGTTGATGCCATCCCCGGCGATACGCTCAACGGCTCGCAGGCTGTGATCGGTGATCTCAACATCACTGTCATCACTCCGGCCACGCCGATTGGCGGTGCTCCGGTGCCGGTGCTCAACACCACCACGGGTCTGGTCGATGTACCGGCTGGCACGCCTTCGGGCAGCTATGTGATCCGGTATCAGATCTGCGAAAAGCTCAATCCGGCCAACTGTGCCCTGGCGAACATCACCGTTCCGGTCGTGTCTGCCTCGATCACGGCGGCCAATGACAACCAGGGCGGCATCAATGGCCTGCCGGGTGCCAGCAACGTGCTCAACGTGCTGGGTGGTGACACGCTGAACGGCGTGCCGGCCACCACGGCTACGGTCAACATCACGCTGGCCGTCGGTTCGACGGTCCCCGCCGGGCTGACCTTTGATCCGGTCACGGGCAATGTCTCGGTTTCGCCGAACACCCCTGCCGGTCCCTATAGCTTCAACTATACCATCTGCGAGAAGCTGAACCCGGCGAACTGCGCCACGGACACGGCTACGGTGACGGTCGTCGCGGCCCCGATCGCTGCTGTCAATGACAGCGTCGGCGGGATCAACGGCGCCTCGGGTGGCACTGATGTGCTGAACGTGCTGCCGGGCGATACGCTGAACGGCGTTCCCGTCACGACGGGCACGGTGACCATCTCGGTCGCTGCCGGCTCGACGGTTCCGCCTGCGCTCATCTTCGATCCGGTTACCGGGAACATCTCGGTCAAGCCGGCGACGGCGGGCGGCGCGTACAGCTTCAACTATACGATCTGCGAGATCCTCAACCCGACCAACTGCGCCACGGCCACGGCCACGGTGACGGTTGTCGCGGCGCCGATCTCGGCGACGGATGATACCACGGCCCCGGTCAACGGCGGCACGGGTGCGCCCGCGGTGATCGATGCCCTGCCCAATGACAACCTGAATGGCGCTCCGGCCACCATCGCCACCGTTACGGTTGCGGTTGTGACCCCGGCCACGCCGATTGCTGGCGGTCCGGTGCCGGTGCTCGATCCGGCGACGGGTCTGGTGACTGTCCCGGCCAATACGCCGGCGGGCACCTACACCATCGCCTATCAGATCTGTGAACGGCTCAATCCGGCCAACTGTGCCCCGGCGACGATCACTGTCCCGGTCACCGCCGGCCCGATTGCCGCCACCAACGATACTGCAACCGGCATCAATGGTGCCACGGGAGCAAATAACGTGCTCAATGTGCTGACCGGAGACACCCGCAACGGGACGCCTGCGACCACGGCCACGGTGGACATCACCCTGGCTGCCGGTTCAACGGTTCCCGCCGGGCTGACCTTCGATCCGGCCACCGGCAACGTCTCGGTCAATCCAGGAACGCCGGCGGGCACCTACAGCTTTGACTATACCATCTGTGAGAAGCTGAACCCGACGAACTGTGCCACGGCTAAGGCCACGGTTACGGTGATCCCGTCGCCCATCGTGGCGGTCAATGACACCAGCGGCGACGTTAACAGCGCCAATGGCGGGACCAATGTGCTCAACGCCTTCACCGGTGATACCATCAACGGCCAGCCGGCCACGCCCACCAACGCGACGGTAACGCTCGCGCCGGGTGCGGTCCTGCCGGTCGGGTTCACCTTAGATCCGGCGACGGGCAACGTCACGGTTGCTCCGGGTACGCCCTGGGCCACCTACAGCTTCGATTATCAGTTGTGCGAACGGCTCAACCCCACGAACTGCACGATTGCGACGATAACGGTTACCGTTGTCCCGCCGCGCAGCAACCTGACGGGTATCGTCTACTTCGACGATAATATGAACCGCGCGCATGAAACGGGTGAACGCCTGCTGGAAAACTGGATCGTGGAAGTCAGCCGGGGCGGCGTGGTGGTGGGCACAGCCCGCACCGATGCCCAGGGCTTCTACTCGGTTCCCGATTTGCTCAGCGGCACCGGTTACACCATCGTGTTCCGCAATCCGTCCAACAACGTGGTCTACAGCAAGATCGAGAACGCCACGCTGCCGGTCAACGGCACCCTGGCGAACCAGAACTTGCCGGTCGATCCGTCGGGCGTGGTCTATGACGCGATTACCCGTCAGCCGGTCACCGGAGCGCTTGTCAGGCTCGTCGACACCAATGGTGCGCCGATCCCTGCCGCGTGCTTCATCGATCCCTCGCAGGCCAGCCAGATCACGGGGGCGGACGGGTTCTACCAGTTCGACATCGTATCCGGTGCGGCTGCCCAGTGCCCCGCCGCGCGGACGGAATACCGCCTGCAAGTGACGGCACCCACGGGCTATGCCGATCCGATCTCGACCGTGATTGCGGCCGAAACCGGCGGGTTCAATGCAGCCGGACGCGGTAGCCCCGCCCCGGTCGTGGCGAAGCCCTCGGCTCCGCAGGCTGGTGATCCCACCACCTACTACATGGCGTTCCTGATCGCCCAGGGTGACGGCAACGTGGTCAACAACCACATTCCGCTCGATCCCTTCCTGACCCGCACGCCGCTGCTCGTCACCAAGACCAGCGACAAGCGTACGGCCAACACGGGTGATCTGGTTCCTTACACGATCACTGTGCGCAACACGGAAAGTGCTACGCGTGCAGCGGTCAGCGTCGTCGATCTTCTGCCCCCCGGCTTCAAGTATGTGGCTGGTACGGCACGGGTGAACAACGTCGCGGCCGAACCTGTCGTCACTGATCGCGAGCTGCGCTGGAATGCGCAGACGCTGGCGGGCAACTCCACCACGACCTATCAGATCGTGACCGTGGTTGGTGCCGGTGTGACCCAGGGTGACCGTATCAACACCGCCGTTGCCCGCAGTGGCGTGACGGCAGCCGAAATCTCCAACCGGGCGCAGGCCATCGTGTCTATCGTCCCCAGCGCCATCTTCGATTGCGCGGAGATCATCGGCAAGGTGTTCGATGACAAGGATGGCGATGGCTATCAGGATAACGGCGAACCTGGCATTCCTGCCGCCCGCGTGGCGACGGTCAATGGCCAGCTCGTGACGGCGGACGAATATGGTCGCTATCACATCACCTGCGCCGCGGTGCCTGATGCCCAGATTGGTTCGAACTTCGTGCTCAAGCTCGATACGCGAACCATTCCGGAAGGCTATGCGCCAACGTCCGACAACCCGCAGTCGATCCGCCTGACGCGCGGCAAGATCAGCGAACTGAACTTCGGGGTCCAGAAAGCCCGTGTCGTCAGCGTCGCCGTCGATGCCCGCGCCTTCCTGAACGGTTCGGCCCAGTTGCAGCCTGCCTTTGCCCAGCGGATCGAAGGTCTCAAGACCGTCGAAGCCCAGCGGCTGGTGATCCAGATCACCTATGGCGCGGATGCCAACGAAGCCGACAGCCTGGTCGAGGCCCGCCTCGCCAGCATCAGGGAACAGGTTGCAGCGACCTTCCGCACAGGATGGGACGGTCCGCCGCCCGTGATCGAGGCCAACATGGTGCGCGCTCTGCGCGCCCAGGGCCGGGAGTAAATTCGATGAACAGCAAGTCCATCACCACGCCCGCAATCAAGCATTCGGGCAACACCTCGGGTAAGTTGCGCCATGCCCTGTTGCTGGCCGGCGTATCCACCATGGCAGGCCTTGGCCTGACCGCTCCGGCCCAGGCCAAAGAAACTAGCGGGTTTGCGCAGGCTTCAGTCCTGGCGCTTGGCGCCAGCGACCAGGCCACCAGCGTGGCGCATAATGCGATAAACCCGGCGGTTGTGTATGACCTTTCGGTCACGGCGATGCCGTCGCCCCCCGCGCCAGTGCTCTCGGTAGGCCTGATCGGTTCGGATGATAGCGTCAAACGCGGTTCGCCGGCGCACTTCCTGGGGTTCAGCAACTATCCCGCATTCGTCAGCCGAGCGGAGCTGCGGCTCTATCCGGCGGGCGGAGCCTCTGGTTGCGCGCCGCTGGCGGTTATCGGGGCGGACTGCAATGGTGTGGCGAGCTGGACACCTGGGGCCGATGCCGCTGATGAGATGGACTATGCCTACCGCGTCTATGACGCCAAGGGCCGCTATGATGAAACTGCACCGCAGCGCCTGACGGTGCTCTCGGCGGCGCATGTGCTGCCCCATGTCAGTCCGGTCCGCGCCGATTTTGGCCGGGTGGATGCAGCCATGGTGCGCGGTATTGCCATGCACGGGGCGCTCTCGCTCGACATCGCCGGGCTTGCGCCTAGCGATAGCCTGCTGCGCGTCTCTGGCCAGATCGTGCCGGTGGAAGCTGACGGGAATTTTGCCGTCAGCCAGATCGTTCCGTCGCGGTGTGCAGCGCTGTCTGTCACCACGACGGATGCTTGCGGGGTCTCCGGCGAAACCGCGGTGCCGCGCGCTGACTGGCAGGTGCCGGTCTATCGTCAGGCAGCCCCGGATCAGACCGCGGGCGTCATCCCGCTCGCTGCGGCAGAGGCTGCTGGCCCGGCGCGTTCGGCGGACGGGCTGACGATCACCATCGATCCGCAGGATCAGCCGGTGATCGACAATCCCTATCGCATCAAGGTGCGGACCGACTCGACCCACGTTGATCCGGTGCTGGCGGTGGGCCTTGTCGAAAGCGAGCGCACCGTGGTTGCCGGTGAGGCCGCCACCTTTGTCAGCTACACCAACTATCCCTCTTACATCGCGCGGGGCGAAGTGCGGATTTTCCGCGCCGGTGCCTCTGCCGATGGACAGCCGGACGTGGTGGTTGAAGCGGGCAAGGACGGCGTCGCTCGCTGGAGCGCCAATGCCGATGCTGGGGAAGAGCTGTTCTACACCTACCGGGTCTATGACGCCGAAGGCCGGTTCGATGAGACCCAGCCGCAGGAACTGACTGTGCTGGCCAAGCCGTTCGATCATGGCACCCCGGCGGTGCGTCCGCTGTTTGGCAGCAAGGACGAAGCCGCGCACCGGACCATTCCGCTCAATCGCGGCGTGACGGTGACCGTTACCGGCGCCGCCGAGCCAGGCGACGAGATGGTGCGCGTGGCGGGCCAGATGGTGCCGCTTCAGGCCGATGGCCGCTTTGTCAGCCAGCAGATCATGGCGCGCGAGACGCGGCAGGTCTGGGTAACGGTCGGGCAGGGCGAGCATGCGCGCTATACCGCGATGCGCGATGTGGAAGCGCCGCGCAGCGACTGGTTCGTGGTTGGCCAGGGCGACCTGACCTTCGTTTCGAACCGGGGGGAAGGGCCGGCGGTGGAAGTCAGCGGCAACCAGCTTGCCGATGGCGATTATCTCACCTCGCGCGCGGCCTTCTATGCCAAGGGCAGCCTGTCCAACGGCATCAGGATCACCAGTTCGCTTGATACCGGCGAAACGCTGCTGAAGGATCTGTTCAGCAACATTGATCGCAAGGATCCGCGCCAGTTGCTGCGCCGGATGGACTCAAACCAGTACTACACCACCTATGGCGACGATTCGACGCTGGTGGAGGATGCCCCCACGCAGGGCCGCTTCTATCTGAAGGTGCAGAAGGACCAGTCCAGCCTGCTGATCGGCAATTTTGTGGCCGACATCCAGCAGGCCGAGCTGGCCCAGCTCAATCGCGGCGTGTTTGGCGCGATTGTCGATCACAAGAGCATGGGCACCACCTCTTTCGGCGAGCACAAGCTTCAGGTTACGGCCTTTGCTTCTGATCCTGGCACGATCCCGGGGCGCGATGAATTTCGCGGCACCGGCGGCTCGCTCTACTTCCTCAATCGCCGCGATCTGACTGTCGGGTCGGAAAGGCTGAGCGTGGAAGTGCGTGATCGCGACACCGGGCTGGTCCTGTCGCGGCGCGATCTGTCGCCGCAGGAAGACTATGACATCGACTATTATCAGGGCCGGGTAACGCTACTCCGCCCGCTGTCCTCGACGGCGGCTGACGGCGATCTGGTGCGGCAGGATACTGGCGGCGGCAATGTGCCGGTGCTGGTGGCGCGCTATGAATATACTCCGGCGGTTGGCGACATCAGCGGTTATACCGTTGGTGGCCGGGCTTCTGCCTGGCTGGGCGACAAGGTGCGCCTGGGCGTGACCGGCCAGCGTGAGACGACCGACAGCGCCGATCAGACGCTGCTGGGTGGTGATGTGACCGTGCGTGCCCACGCCGGAACTTATGTGAAGGCGGAAGTCGCGCAATCCGAAGGGCCTGGCTTCGGCCAGACAAATTCGGTCGATGGCGGCCTCACCTTCACCAATCGCCTGGCCACTGGCCGGGTGGGTGAGAAGGCGCAGGCATGGCGCGGCGAAGTGGCGGTCGATCTGGCCGAACTGCGCGGGCTGACGGGCGATCATGGCAAGGCATCTGCCTTCTATGAGCACTTCGATGCCGGCTTCAGCGCCAATTCTCAGCTCACCCCGAACCAGACCGAGCGCTGGGGTCTTGCGGTTGATGCGCCGCTGTCTGATGCAACGCGCGTTTCGGCCAAGTTCGAACGGCTGAACACCGAAACCATCGGCCGCCGCACGGTTGCCTCGGGCGACGTGGCGCAAAAGCTCAGCCAGGAACTGACCCTGACTGCCGGCGTGCGCCATGACGAGCAGGCCATCGGGCTGGTGGGCAATTCGACGGAGACCGGCAAGCGCACCGATGCTGCCGTGCAACTGGGCTATGCGCCCACCGGCAAGAACTGGTCGACCTACGCCTTCGGTCAGCTCACGGTGGACCGCGATGCCACCCGCCGCCGCAACAACCGTGGCGGCGTGGGCGGCAAGGTGGAAATCACCGACCGCGTTTCCGCCTCTGCCGAAGTGTCGGGCGGCGATGGCGGGCTGGGTTCGAATGTTGAACTGAGCCACCGCTACGGCAACGGCTCGGAGAACTATCTGGGCTATACGCTGGTCACGGATCGCACCGATCAGGGGCTGGAACCGCTCGGCGGGCTAACCCGGACCAACCGGGGCACTCTGACGGTGGGTTCGCGCCACCGCTTCTCCTCCGCGCTCAGCATTCATGGCGAAAACAAGATTGGCCATGGCGGGCAGGCGCCCAGCGTGATGCGCAGCTTCGGGCTGGACTGGGACCCCACCGAACAGTGGTCTGTCTCGGTCTCGTTCGAGAACGGCCACGTCGATAACGAGGATACCGGACGCTTCCGCCGTACCGCCGCCACGTTTGGCGTCGGCTACACCAGCGATACCGTCCGCTTTGCCACCAACGTCGAAGGGCGTTTCGAGCAGGGCGTCGGGCGTGACCAGACCGTGTGGCTGTTCCGCAACTCGGCCTCGGTCAATCTCAATCCCGATTGGCGGGCGCTGGGCCGGCTGAACTTTGCCATTGCCGATAACAACACGCCCAACGAGCGTGCGGCGGACTTTGTCGAAGGGACCATCGGCTTTGCCTATCGCCCGGTGCTCAATGATCGGCTCAACCTGCTGACGCGCTACACCTACCTGAAGGACATGGGGCCGATTGGCCAGGTGACCGAAGGTGGCGAAACCGCCAGCCCGAAGCAGAAGAGCCAGATCTTCTCTATCGACGCCAACTACGATCTGACCAAGACGCTGACCATCGGCGGCAAATATGCCTTCCGCAAGGGCAGCGTCTCGCTTGGCCGGAACAGCGATACCTACATCTCCAGCGACACCCAGCTTGGCGTGCTGCGCGCCGACTGGCGCGTGGTGAAGGAATGGGACGCGCTGATCGAGGGGCACTACCTGTCGAACGACCGCGCCAGCGACCATCGCTGGGGAGGACTGGCCGCGATCTACCGCCACATCAACCAGAACGTGAAGATTGGCGTGGGCTACAGCTTCTCCGATTTCTCCAGCGATCTGGGTGACCAGAGCTATACGAGCAAGGGTTACTTCATTAACCTGCTCGGCAAGTTCTGATCGCGGTGAACGGAGAAATGCGGATGCGTGTCCTGTCTGTTGGCATGGTGCTGGGGGCAGCAGTGTTCGGGGTGATCGGTCTTGGTCAGGTGGCTAACGCCGCGCCGACTGTCACCCAGGTCACGTCGGTGGCCGCAGCGCCGGCCGACCAACTGAGCTGCGTTGACAACATGCTCGGCCAGCAGCAGCGGGCGGCTATTGCCTCGTTGTTTGCCGCGCAAACTGATGACCCGCAGGAAGCCCGGGAGGCGCCGCAAGGCAGCGCTCAGGCGTCTGAAGACATGACGCGCGTGCTGACCGAATGCAGCGGGCGCAATCGCTGGTCTGACGCACAGAAGAACGCCGCGATGCAATACCTCATCAGTCTGGGCAAAGTGAGCCAGATTGCCGTTCGCCAAGGCCCAGAGTGGGCCGTGGCCATGGAACGCTATGCCCCGTTCGGTGCTCGGATGTTGCCGGCTGAGGGCGAGCCGAGCGATCATGCCCTAGCGATGATCGCGGCGGGTGGCCGCGCCAACGGCCTGAAAGTGGACGAGGGTGAGCAATTGACTCCGGTGCTGGACTATCTGATGGCCACACGGGCCCTATCATCCGCCCGCACGGCCTTTGCCGCTTTGCGTTAGAATTTGGCTCTAGTTCGATGCTGCACAGAAGGCGGCTCGGCATGCAGGGGGAGCAACGTAACCAGATGACGCCTGCAAGAACGGCACCTCTGGCATACGCAAGGTTCGGGCATGAGTTTGTTGATGGCGTTCTTCGCAGGGCTGGCGGTGAGATCGCAGGCGCTGGAAAATCTGACGCTTGTTGTGCTGGCCGACCGCAATGACCTCGACGATCGGCTTTTCGACACGTTTCCCTTTGCCGTGACCTGATTTGCCAGAACCGGCAACAGGGAGGCAATCGCGCCAACCCAGAGCGACTGCTCGACAAGGCAACTGGAGGAGTGGCATTCTCAAGCATGCAGAAATTCTCGTCTGAAAAGTGCGCAGAGAGTTTTCCGGTACTGCCTGACCGGCGCGAAACATTGTCATTGCCGACGACGCGGTTCAGACCGTTCTAGCGCAGGCGGGAACCTGCTGCGAGAAATCGCGGACTGAACCGTACTCAGTTGCTTTCCAACTCAAACGCCCGCTTGCCCTTGCGCCTCCACAGCACCAGCGCCTGTTCCCGTTCCTCGCCGCGCAGCTTGGCCGCAACGGTAAGGAACGCGCCGTAGAGCGTGGCGCGATCATCATCGGCCAGTTCAACTAGCCCGGCCTTCACAACCAGGCCGCCGAGCTCGATCAGTTGCCGGGTGCGTTCGCGGCGTTTGACCTGCCATTCGCGCATGTCGGTTCGCGCCTTTCGTGCCTCAAGCCGATGCCGCGCCGCCGTCAAGCGGGAGAGTGCTATCCGGCTGGTCTTGAGTTCCGTCGCCACGCTTGCGCGCCTTGCTTTGAAAGAAGGCCGCGCCGCGCTTGCGCCACGCCTCCTTCCTCTGGGCTTCGCTGGTTTCAGCAATGACCAGCAGCGCACCGGCCAGCGTTTCCGCATCGGTCGCATCGGCCCCGGTGGCGATCACCAGTTCGCCGAGTTGCTGGACGCGACGTTCCTTCAGTTGCTTGGCCTTGTCGGCGAGCGCCTTCAGTTCCGAATCAAAGTCGCGGGGTTTGCGCATCGAAGTTCTCCATTGAGAGGTGATGCGCAGATGATAATATCGATGCTCTCCCAATGCTGTAGAGTTATCGAGATGGCCTGATACTGCATAGTCCCGAGCAGGATTTTATCATGGGAGGGCGCGCTTATACGTCGTGCCGACGTCGCGCTCATGGCGTAGATGGATTGTCGTCATGGCGATCTTCCACCTTTCCGTCAAAGTCATCAGCCGGTCGAGCGGGCGCAGCGCTGTGGCCGCAGCCGCCTATCGCGGGGCCGAACGGCTGCACGACGATCGGCTCGACCGCGACCACGACTTCACCAACAAGGACGGCGTCGTCCATTCCGAAGTGATGCTTCCCGAAGGCGCGCCGGAGGAATTCGCCGACAGGGAAAAGCTCTGGAATGCAGTCGAGGCCGCCGAGAAGCGCAAGGACGCGCAGCTGTCCCGCGAGGTCGAATTCGCCATTCCGCGCGAGCTGACCAGGGAACAGGGCATCGAGCTGGCGCGGGAGTTTGCCGAAGCCGAGTTCGTCGATAAGGGCATGATCGCCGACCTCAATGTCCATTGGGATATTGGCGCGGACGGCCAGCCCAAACCCCACGCCCATGTCATGCTCACCATGCGCGAAGTCGGCAAAGACGGGTTCGGCGCAAAGGTGCGCGAGTGGAACAAGGCCGGACTGGTCGAGCAGTGGCGCGAGCGCTGGGCCGATCACGTCAATCAGCGCCTGGCCGAACTCGATATCGACGCGCGGATCGATCACCGCAGCCTGGAGGCGCAGGGCATTGCGCTGGAGCCGCAGGACAAGATCGGCCCCGCCGCTTCGCGCATGGGTGTGCGCGGGCTGGAGGCCGAACGCATCGAGGAACATCGCGCCGTCGCGCAGCGAAACGGCGAGCGGATCATTGCCAACCCCGCTGTCGCGCTGAATGCGATCACGCACAGCCAGGCAACGTTCACGCCCCGCGACCTTGCCATGTTCGTGCATCGGCACAGCGACGGGAAAGAGCAGTTCGATTTGGCCATGAGCGCCGTGCGCGGTTCGTCCGACCTGATCGCACTGGGTAAGGACGGACGCGGCGAAGAGCGGTTCACATCGCGGCAGATGATCGAGACCGAACAGCGGCTTGGCCGCGCATCGGAATTGCTGGCAGAACGCGAGCGGCATCAGGTCGAAGATCGTGGCCGGGAAGGCGCTCTGGCGCGCGCGGCGGAGCGCGGGCTGGTGCTATCCGGCGAGCAGCGCGCGGCGTTCGAGCATGTGACCGACGGGCGAGGCCTCAGCGTCGTTGTCGGCTATGCCGGGACCGGCAAGAGTGCGATGCTGGGCGTTGCGCGCGAGGCCTGGGAGAGCGCGGGCTATACCGTTCGCGGTGCGGCGCTGTCCGGCATTGCCGCCGAGGGTCTGGAGCACGGTTCCGGCATTGCCTCGCGCACCATCGCCAGCCTTGAATATCAGTGGGGTCAGGGCTGCGAAATGCTCACCTCGCGCGACGTGCTGGTGATCGACGAAGCGGGCATGGTCGGCACGCGCCAGATGGAGCGCGTTCTCTCCCATGCCGCCGATGCAGGCGCGAAAGTTGTCCTGGTTGGCGACCCGCAGCAGCTCCAGGCCATCGAAGCCGGAGCCGCCTTCCGAGCGATCCACGAACGGCACGGCGGTGTCGAAATCAGCGAAGTGCGCCGCCAGCATAATGGCTGGCAGCAGGAGGCCACGCGGCATCTCGCTACCGGGCGCACCGGCCTTGCCATTCATGCCTATGGCGAACGCGGCATGGTCCATGTTACCGAGACGCGGGAGGCAGCGCGCGGCGAACTGATCGAGCGCTGGGATCGCGACCGACAGGCCAGCCCCGGCGATACGCGGATCATTCTCACTCACACCAATGACGAGGTGCGCGAACTCAATGACGCGGCGCGCGGAAAGCTGCGCGCCAGTGGTGAGCTGGGCAATGACGTGGCCATCCGCGCGGAGCGTGGCGACCGCCAGTTCGCCAGCGGCGACCGGATCATTTTCCTGCGCAATGAGCGGGGCCTGGGCGTCAAAAATGGCACACTCGGCACCGTCGAGCAGGTGACGCCGCAACGCATGGCCGTGCGCACCGACGATGGCCGCAACGTGGCATTCGATACCAAGGATTATGCGCACATCGATCATGGCTATGCCGCCACGATCCATAAGGCGCAGGGCATGACGGTGGACCGGGCACACGTGCTGGCGACGCCAGGCATGGACAGCCACGGCGCCTATGTCGCGCTTTCGCGCCATCGTGATGGCGTAGCCCTGCATTATGGCCGCAATGACTTCGCCGCTCAGTCAAAGCTGGTCCGCACACTGAGCCGCGAGCGCGGCAAAGACATGGCCAGCGACTACAAGCCCGAGCAGCAATTTGCCGAACGTCTTGGCATCACCTTCCGCGAGCGGATTGTCGAAATCGCACGGCAGTTGCCGGAGCGAGCAAAGTCGATCTTCGCCGGTTTCCGCCCGCAGGCTAACCGGCTCGAAGCTCTGCCCACCGATCAGGCTGGCCTGTCCGATCAGCGCCGAGCGGTCGAACGCTACGCCCGCGCCGCCACCGATATCAGGCAGATGCGCGAACAGGGATTGCCGGTCCTGCCCCACCAGCGCGACGCACTGGAGAAGGCCGGGAAGGCGCTCGATGCGATCCGGCCGCATGGCACAGCGGACCTCGCCAGCGCCTTGCAGCGCGAGCCCTCGCTGGCCCGTGAGGCCGCCGATGGTCGCAGCCAGGGCGCGATCCGCGCCATGCAGCTTGAAGCGGAAATCCGCATCGACCCCGCGCAGCGCGCCGAACGCTTTGTCAGCGACTGGCAGCGGCTCGGGCAGGCACGTCAGGCCATGCAGCGCGATGGCGACACCAGGGGCGCGCAGAGGCTCACCAACCGCATGACGGACATGGCAAAGAGCCTGGAGCGCGACGCGCAAGTCGAATCCCTGCTGCGCGGTCGCACCCGCGAACTTGGCATCAAGACAGAACTCGGTCGCGATCTGGCCCGTGACCTGGCCACTTCCATCACGATGGAGCGGAGCCGGTCAATCGGCATGGGCCTTTAGGAGAAGCACGATGGATACCGATGATATGGACCTAAAACTGGACCTTGAGCCGGAGCCTGACCCGCCCGCCCCGGAGGCCGCAGGCGATCCCGCCGCTGAGGCATTTGCCCGCCTTGAAGGCGAGCTGGCCCTCATGCGCCGGGCCGTTCAGCACCTTGCCGCCGAACGCGCAGACATTGTCATTCCCGACTACGGCACGACCCTGACCGACATGGCCAAGCGGATGGGCGCGATCAGCGAGAGCCTGAAGGGCATGGCTGGTCATCCGGCGATGCAGATGACGCCTGAAAGCATGGGCAATCGGATCGCGGCCGCAGCAGAAGCGGCACGGCGCACCGATCAGGACCGGATCAGCCAGGCACGGGACGATTTGCACAATGCAGTCCAGGCGATGCGCAATGTCACCGACCATGCACGCACTGCCGCTGAGCAGCGGCAACAGCTCTACCAGGTCGCTGGCGGAGCCTTGCTGGCGGGCATCCTGCTATGGTCTTTCATCCCCGGCACCATTGCCCGTGTCATGCCCGAGAGCTGGCACTGGCCGGAGCGTATGGCCGCGCGGCTGGTGGGCGCATCCTCTCGCTGGGACGCGGGTGCTCGGCTGATGCAAAGCGATAGCCCTGAAGCATGGAATGCACTGGTGCAGGCCGCTGACATCCAGCGAGACAATCGTGATGCCATTGACGCTTGCCGGAAGTCCGCTGCAAGCTTGCGACAGCCGGTTCGATGCACCGTCAGGATTCGTGCGGCGCAACAGCCAAAGGGCAGATGATGGGATCAGCCAAGTTGAGTTGGCGTCCCAGCAAGGGCCGACAAGGCTCATTCCAACCCACACAAAATGTGGGAAGCAATGTGGGAGCGCATTTTTCAGAAAGCCCACTTTATCGTGTAAAAACAACACGATAAAGTGGTTGACTGGTGCCCAGAAGAGGACTCGAACCTCCACGCCCTTGCGAGCGCCAGCACCTGAAGCTGGTGCGTCTACCAATTCCGCCATCTGGGCACGGGG
>Ga0116177_10001091_pt1 | contig 20209 bp, 11 predicted proteins | sample AD_STIC10_MetaG_FD_89750 | JGI IMG/M metagenome (GOLD analysis project Ga0116177, IMG submission 89750) | Active sludge microbial communities of municipal wastewater-treating anaerobic digesters from USA - AD_STIC10_MetaG | ecosystem: Engineered > Bioreactor > Anaerobic > Digestate | place: USA... | reverse complement strand
CTGGGCATCCAGAACCGCGTCAACATCAGGTTGATTGTCGAGCAGGCGAAGGTGCCGGTGCTGGTGGATGCGGGCGTGGGCACGGCATCTGACGCAACCATTGCGATGGAGTTGGGGTGCGATGCGGTGATCGCCAACACGGCGATTGCGGCGGCCAGGGACCCGATCGGCATGGCGCGCGCGATGAAGCATGCAGTGATCGCGGGGCGTGAGGCCTATCTCGCGGGGCGCATGGCGAAGAAGATGTATGCGGATCCGTCGAGCCCTCTGGGCGGCCTGATTTAGGGCGCGAGTTGGTCTGACCGCTACTTCTTGTCCTTCAGCTCGGCGCGCTTGGCTTCGACGAGCGACTTGATCGCATCGACGTCGCCGCCGCCGAAGAATGTGCCGTTGATCAGGAAGCCGGGCGTGCCGCGTATGCCGGCCTGGCGAGCTTCGCCTTCGAAGCGGGTGATCTGCGCCTGCACGGCGTCGCTTGCCATGTCGGTCTTCCAGCGCGGGATGTCGAGGCCGACCGAGCGAGCGATGGTTTCGAGGTGTTCGGGCGTGTAGGCTCCGGCGGGCGCGGTCATCAGAGCGAGGTGCATCTCGCGATATTTGCCCTGGCGCTGGGCCGCCAGTGCGGCGCGGGAGGGCGCGAAGTCGCGCGCGCCCTGCCAGTGCAGTTCCTTGAACACCACGCGCGTGTCACCGCGACGGTCGTCGGCCAGTTCGATGATGGTGGGCAGCACGCGCTTGCACCAGCCGCAGTCATAGTCAGTGAACTCGATGATGGTGATCGGCGCATCCTTGCGGCCGATGGTCGGGTCGTCCTTCGCCGAGGCGAGGATCGTGGGCCAGGCAGCCTCTGCGACCAGCGACTGTTCCATTGCCTGCTTCACTTCGTAGGCGCTCTGCATCTCGAACAGGATTTCAGGTTCGCGCAGCAGGTATTCGCGGACGATGGCTTCGACCTCGGCCTTCTGCATCTTGTTGATGGCGTCGGGCGCCGAAACCCCGGCGGGTCCGCAGGCGGCAAGGCCAACGCTGGCCGAAATGGAAAGCAGCAGGGAGCGCATTGAGATCATCCTGTCAGGCGAAGCTGGCCGAACCATTAAGGCCGACATAGGACGTGCGCCGCCCGGAATCCAGCATCACTATTGCGTTTGGATCGACAGCCCCGAGAAGCCGCCACGGCTGCCGCCACGGGGACGGTTGCGCGGGTCGGACAGCGCCATGATGTCGTCGGCGCGCTGGCCGTTGGGGGTTTCGAGGGTCAGCTTGTCACGTGCGCGGGTGGCGAAAACGAAGGCTCGGGCCATGTCGCCTCGGTAGTAGGCCTCCTCGGCGGTGGCGAGGTCGGCGTCGCCGATACGGCCCTGGCGGGCATAGACGATAGCCAGCTGATTCCACGCGAAGGAGTTGTCATGCTCCAGACGGATGGCGTCCATAAGCAGGCCCTCGGCTTCTTCGAGGTCCGAGTCTTCCTTGGTCCCGATGAGCGAGCGGGCGAGGTTCACCTTCAGCAGGGCGTGCTGGGGCGCTAGCTCCACTGACTTGCGATGGTCGGGAACTGACTCCGCGGCGCGGCCGCTTTCGAACAGGATCTGGCCCTTGAGTTCGTGGAAATAGGGATTGCTCGGCTCGATGGAGATAAGCTCGTCGACGAGCGTCAGTGAAAGCTTGATATCGACCGCCCGGTAAGCAGCGATGGCGCGGGCATACTTCGCCGGGAGCGATGTGTCGCTTGGGGGATAGCGCGAGGCGACGCGGTTGGCGGGGCCGATGAAGCCGACGAGCTTCGCCTTCATCATTGCGAGCAGCGCGATGTCTTCCTCGCTCTGCGGGTTGGACTTCGCGGTGACTTCCTTGGCGCGCCGCGTCAGGGCGGCGATGCGGTCGCTGGAGATCGGGTGCGAGCGGAAATACGGGTCGCGGCGCGATTCCGACATCAGTTCCTGGTAGCGGAAGTTTTCCATGAACGAGGCGAGGCCGTCGGCCGACTGGCCCGTCTTCTCGAGGAAGGTGAGGCCGTACTGGTCGGCGGCGCTTTCCTCCACGCGCGTGAACTTGAAAATCGTCATCAGGCCGAACTGTGGGGCTGAGCCGAACAGGGCGAGGGCCGCGTCCGGAGCCCCGGCGAACAGCGCGAGGGCGCCAAGACCCATGGTGATAAGTGATGTGCCCGAGGCGGCGCCCATCGCCGCTTCGCGCGTGACGCTGTGCCCCCCGGCGATGTGGCCGGTCTCGTGCGCGATGACGCCCTTCAGCTCTTCCGGGGTGCGCGACTCCATGATGAGGCCGGTGTGCAGGAACATGTTCTGCCCGGCGGCGACGAAGGCGTTCAGGCTCTCGTCCTGGACGATGTAGATGTTGACGTCCGACGGCTTCAGGCCCGCGGCCTCGAACAGTGGGTCAGCGTAGCCACGGAGGATCTGCTCGATCTCGGCGTCGCGGATTAGGCCCTGGGCTGACGCTGACAGCGGTGCGGTCAGCGCAAGCACGGCCGTGGCCAGTGCGGGCAGGACGTTCTTCAGCAAGCCCATTCCAGCACTCCATCGATCGGCCGCCCAACCCGTGCGGAGCCAGACCCTTTGCACCCTATCCGTGTGGACAGGGCAAGCAAAGGCGCGGGCGCCGTGATTGAGCCAGCCTTGCGCAGTTCAGCGCGAGGCGGCGGATCAGCCGGTCTTGCGGCGGCTCCACCAGCCGGACTTGCGCGGGGCCTTGTCGGCCGCCGGCTCGTCTGTCGATGGCGCGCCGTGGATGGCGTGCCAGCGTGCTTCGGCTGCTGCGTCTGCGCTTTGTTCCGATCCACGGTCGGGCTCAGATGCGGCGATTTCATGGTCAGCCGAAGCGGCAACCGCAGGGGCGGGTTCCGGTTCCGGCGTGTGCGTCGGCGCCGGTTGCGGGGCGGGCGTCACTTCCGGGGTGATCTCTGCCACAGTTTCGGCTGGGGCGGCGAACACCGGCGCTGGCGCGATTGGAGCGGCAGCAATCGGGGCGGCCGTTTCCACAACTTCAGGCTCGGGCTCGGCAGCCGCCGCAACGAGGAAGGGCGCCGAGGCGATCGCGTCCAGCATCTCGCCGCCATCGAAGGCGATGTCTGGGATGCGGTTGCGTTCGCCACGGTCTGCGCCACGGTCGCGATCACGTCCGCCACGGCGGCGGCGGCGTCCACCACGGCCACGGCCGTCGTCGCGCTCTTCGTCATCGCGTGCAGCGACAGGCGGAGCTTCTTCGCTGATCTCGGCTCCATCGGCGTCGGATTGGTCGCGCGGACGGTCACGGCCCGGGCGACGGCGGCGTCCACCGCGACGGCCACGCTTGCCGCGGCGGTTCTCTTCATCACCGTCGTCTTCGGCATCGGAGCTGGATTCTTCCTCGCCATCGTCGTCGTGATCGTGGCTGTGGCCGTCGTGATCCTCGTCGTCGGAACCATCATCGATGATTTCCTCGTCGTCTTCCTCGATCTCGTCGGGAGCCGGCGGGGGCAGCGGCTTGAGCTTGCGCAGGTCGATCGGCTGCATCGGGCGCGGCTGGATGACATTGCCTTCGGCGCGGCCTTCGATGTTGAACGAACCGGTCTTGAGGTCTTCATCCGCCTCGATGCGGACGACGACGTGGCATTCGCGCTCGATGTCGGCGATCGGCGCGCGCTTCTCGTTTAGCAGGTAGAGCGCGACTTCGGGCGCCGCCTGGACGTGGACAGTCTGGACACGGTCATCCGCGGCGCGGGCTTCGATGGTGCGCAGGAGCTGGATCGCGGCGCTTTCGATCGAGCGGACGCGGCCGGTGCCGGCGCAATGATCGCAAGGCTCGGATGAGAGTTCCAGCACGCCGGCGCGGCGGCGCTGGCGCGAGATTTCGAACAAGCCGAACTGCGAGATGCGGCCGGTCTGCACCCGGGCGCGGTCGATCTTCAGGCAGTCCTTCATCTTCTTCTCAACGGCGCGGTTGTTCTTGCCGTCTTCCATGTCGATGAAGTCGATGACGATGAGGCCGGCGAGATCGCGCAGACGCATCTGGCGGCTGGCTTCAGCCGCGGCTTCCATGTTGGTTTTCAGCGCGGTGGCTTCGACGTTGCGCTCGCGCGTGGCCTTGCCGGAGTTGACGTCGATGGCGACGAGGGCTTCGGTCTGGTTGATGACGATGTAGCCGCCGGAAGGCAGGTGGACGGTGGGCGTGTAGATGCCTTCGAGTTGGTCCTCGACGCCGGTCATCACGAAGAGTGGTCCGTTGTCCTCGTGCTGGACTACCTTGCGCGTGTGCGAGGGCATCAGCATTTTCACGAAGGTGCGGGCTTCGTTATAGGCCTCGTCGCCTTCCACGATGATGCGCTCGACATCTTTGTCGTAGAGGTCGCGCACGGCGCGCAGGACGAGGTGGCCTTCCTCGTGGATGAGGGCGGGGGCCATCGACTCCATCGTCTTGCCGACGATCTGCTGCCAGAGCTTGGTGAGGTATTCGAAGTCGCGACGGACTTCGGTCTTGGTGCGCTTGGCGCCTGCGGTGCGCACGATGAGGCCGGCGCCCGAGGGAATGTCGAACTCGGAGGTGATCGACTTGAGACGCTTGCGGTCTGAAACGTTGGTGATCTTGCGGGAGATGCCGCCGCCGCGCGACGTGTTGGGCATCAGCACGCAGTAGCGGCCAGCGAGGGAGAGATAGGTGGTGAGGGCGGCGCCCTTGTTGCCGCGCTCTTCCTTGACGACCTGGACCAGCATCACCTGGCGGCGGCGGATGACTTCCTGGATCTTGTACTTGCGCTGGAAGAGGGCGGTGCGGCGCGCCTTCTTGCGCTCTTCGACGTCGTCGGCCTCTTCTTCTTCATCGGCGCCGCCATTCTCGAGCGCGCCCGTGGGCTCTTCGCTATCCTCGGCGTCGTCCTTGGCGATTTCCTCATCCGCTTCTGCGAGCAGGGCTTCGCGATCCTCTTTCGGGATCTGGTAGTAATCGGGGTGGATTTCCGAGAAGGCGAGGAAGCCGTGGCGGTTGCCGCCATAGTCCACGAACGCCGCCTGAAGCGACGGTTCGACCCGGGTTACCTTGGCGAGATAGATGTTGCCGCGAAGCTGTCGCTTGTTGCGGGCTTCGAAATCAAAGTCTTCGATCTGGCCGTTGTTGACGACGGCCACCCGGGTCTCCTCCGGGTGGGTCGCGTCGATCAGCATGAGTTTGCTCATGTCGTAGAACCTCTTTGGCTGGGAGGCGGGCGGCGCGCGTGAGCGCGGCCAGAGCCCGCAAGTGTACGGAATGGATGAGGGACGAGAGGTCTCGGCGTCCGGTCGGGCTGACTGAATCTCGCGTGATCGCGTTCATAATTGCCCTGGCCAAGGAAGCTGCGTAACCGCAGGCCTCCACTACGCGCGGAACCCTAACGCCCTGAGCAGAATGGCTTTTTTCGGAAGGCCGTCAGCAGGGCGACAAGAAGAGCCATCTCGGCTCGCCTCGTGACTCACCTATGCACGGATTGTGTCCAAAGGGAAAGGGCGGAGAGAGGGAACGTTCCGTTCCATTTCGGCCCAGAGTTTCCGGAACCTATTCCTCGCATCTTCTCTCCTGCCCCACGACGCCGACGCGAGTGACGCGGCCAGTGTCATTGGCTACGTCGAAGTAGAGTTTACCATAGTCGTAGAGTGTTGTTTCGTCTTGTGTTCTGACGCAGCGGGGTTTGCCGAGAGAGGCGCGGGCGTGGATCTGCTCCGTGCCGGGGCGGACGCCGTCGGGGGTGTGGAAGCGGGCATCCTCGACGATGATCCAGTAAACCTCGTCGTGAGCGCCGACCGTCAGCCCTTCGGGGAATGTGTAGGTGGTTGCGTTCGAGTTGGCGATCGGCGCGGTACGCAGCGGCGTTCCCTTTACCGCGATGAGCGTCGCCAGGGGCATGCCGATCTGGACCTCCCCCACACGCTGGCCGGCCACAATCAGGTCGTCGTCGAGGGTCAGGGGGCCGGAAGCGCAGCCGGCGGCGGACAGGATGGCGGCCAGGAGGGTCAGGCGGGCAATGTGCATGGCGTCGAACTCGTTCGATGCGCCCCGCCAGCAGCCCCGCCAGAACAGTACAGCCAAGGCCGAATGTCGAGCACGATCAGCGTTCCCAACGAACAGTTAACGAGGTGCGGGTAAGGGTCGGGAAAGGACCAGAAGGTCCTGGTCGACTGTCCTGAAGGGGCGAACCCGCGTGCGCGCACTGGTGGCGAAGATCGCGTTGATGCTTGGCGTGCTTTGCATGGCGGCATCGAGCGCTGTCGCTGATCCGCCCACTGGCCGGGTGACCTCTGTGCGCTTTGGCGGCGAGGGCCAGGCGACGCGGATCGTCATCGAGAGCGATAGCCCCCTGCAATATCACGTCTTCCTGCTGGCGACGGGCACGAGCCGCGTAGTCGTGGATCTCCCGCGCGTGCGCTGGTCGATCGGAGGGCTGACCACCGAGTCTGGGTCTGGGAAAGGGGCAGGCGTGGTGGCTGGCTATCGCTATGCCCACAACACGGCGACGACGTCGCGACTAGTGCTGGACCTGGCGCAGCCGGCGACGGTTGCGCGCGAGTTTGTGCTGGCGGGCAAGGACAAGGAGGAGCCGCACCGTATCGTCATCGATCTCGATCCCGTGACGCCGCAGGTGTTCGCGGACGCTGCCACCGGCGACATGGGCGGGCCGCAGCCCGTGGCGCAGCAGGTGTCGCGCAAGCCGCTGATCGTCATCGATCCCGGACATGGCGGGAAGGACCCGGGGGCTATGTCGCGCGGGGGCGTGAAGGAAAAGGACATCACGCTGGCGATTGCGCTGCAGGTGCGCGATGCGCTGGTGGCGTCCGGGCGGTACGATGTGGCGCTGACGCGGTCGACTGACGTTTTCATTGAACTGGAAGACCGTGTGACCAAGGCGCGCAACCTTGGTGCGGACCTGTTCATTGCGCTTCATGCGGACGCAGGCGGCAAGCCGGAGACGCGGGGAGCGTCCGTGTACACACTGTCTCCGGACGGCGAGAAGCGCATCGACGGGGCCAGCCGGCAGCATGACTGGATCCTCGACGTTGAGATCGACTCAACGCGGCCGGACGAGGTGAACCAGATACTGCGCGACCTGGTGCAGCGGGAGACGAAGAACCAGTCGGCGCGGTTTGCACTGGGGCTGGCGGAGGCGCTTGCGTCGACAGGCTGGCCGACGCTGGAGAATACGCACCGGCGCAAGAGCCTTTACGTGCTGCTGAGCCCGGATACTCCCGCGGCTCTGCTAGAGATGGGGTTCCTGACCAATGACGAGGACGTCACTGCCCTGCAGTCCGAGAGCCGGCGCCAGGCGCTGGTGAAGGCGGTCAGCCATGCCATCGACACCTATTTTGACAGCCAGACGATGATGGTCGCGGCGCGATAAGCCCCTGTAGCGTTGCGGCGCCGGAACGGCGGCGAATTCGCCGCGCCAGATGCGGCTATAATTGGCTGTATTTAACGCAATTGGGGCCTGTCGCCGGGCCTGTCCGCGCCTTAAAGTCACCGCAAACCTCGGTGATTCCGGACTGCTGTGAAGAGGCGGCCATACGGTGCGCCGGAGTTATCATGGTCGAAGGGATCATGACTGACTGTGGACCCCCGACCTACCCCCGGACCCCGGACCTACTTGGGGTCCGGCTTGCTCCTGCCTGGTGAAAGATGCAGCTGACTATGCCCCGTTGGAACTGGAAGGTTATCCTGCTGTCGATCGCGGGCGTGATCGGCCTCGTGGCCATCTCGTGCCTCATCTGGTTCTTCCTCGTCACGCAGGACCTTCCCTCCGAAGAGCAGCTCGCGAACTACGAGCCGCGGATCATGAGCCGCGTGCACGCGGGCGATGGCGCGCTGGTGGCCGAGTTCGCGACGCAGCATCGCGTGTACGTTCCGTCAGAAGACCTGCCTGATCTGCTGGTTCAGGCTTTCATCTCGGCTGAGGACAAGGACTTCTTCAACCACTCGGGCATCGACCTTTGGGGCATGTTCCGCGGTGCGGTGCTGAACCCGCTGATGGGGCGTGACCAGGCGGGCGGGTCGACGATCACCCAGCAGGTCGTGAAGAACATGCTTCTCGACAGCACGAAGTCAGTCGAGCGGAAGGTCCGCGAGGCTGTGCTGGCCATGCGCATCGAGAAGATGCTGACCAAGGCAGAAATTCTCGAACTCTACCTGAACGAGATCTATCTTGGCGGCCGCTCGTATGGCGTGGGCGCTGCATCGCTGAACTATTTCGGCAAGTCGCTGGGTGACCTGACCATCGCTGAATGCGCGATGCTGGCCGCGTTGCCGCAGGCGCCGGGTCGCGTGAATCCGTATCTTAACCGGGAAGCAGCTATCGAGCGCCGCAACTGGGTGATCGGCCGCATGGTGGTCAACGGTTACATCTCGCAAGCCGACGCCGACAAGGCGACAGCGGAAGAGCTGGTCGTCGTGGACCGCCTGAACACGGCCGAGAACCAAGCGTCGGGCTACTATGTCGAACAGCTGCGCCGTGAACTGTTGATCATGGAAATCGTCCGTCTGGCGGCTGAAGCGGGCAAGATGCCCAAGGAAGCAACGCCGGCGACGTTCAAGGCTCTTTCGGCGAACGAGCAGAAGGGCCTGCGCGAGCAGTTTGAAGTTGAGGCGTCGAAGGCGCTGAACGAAGGCGGGTTGTCGATCCGCTCCACGCTCGACTCGAACCTGCAGCTAATAGCCCAGACAGCGCTGCGCGCCGGCCTTGAAAGCTATGATCGTCGCCACGGTTGGCGTGGTCCAGTCCACACGATGAAGGTGGACGAGGAATTCGGCAAAGCGCTCACCGACTATGCCAACGCCAAGGACACACGCGCCAAGATCATCCCGAGCGGCAATGACTGGCAGCTGGCGCTGGTGCGATCGGTCAACAAGGACGCTGTGCGGCTCGGCCTTAGCAGCGGCGAGACGGGCACGTTGCATGCCGACGATGTGAAATGGGCGGCGCCGTTCAAGCGCGAAGGCGGTGCGGGCCTAAAGGCAGGTGACGTCATCTTCGTGTCGCGGCAGGCGACGCCGGACATCACGAGCCAGCTGATCACCGACTATGGCGTACCGAAGCAGACGGCGGCGAACGCTCCGTGGCGGCTTCGGCGGGTTCCCGCGCTGCAGGGTGCGCTGATCGCGATGGACCCGCACACGGGTCGCGTGCTCGCCATGGCGGGCGGGTATTCGTTCCAGCTCAGCTCGTACAATCGTGTGATCCAGGCGAAACGTCAGCCGGGCTCGTCGTTCAAGCCGTTCGTCTATGCCGCTGCCTTCGAGACGGTTGACCAGCAGTTGCTGGCCGAGCGGCCCGAGACGCAAGGCTACAAGTGGACGCCGGGTTCGCGCCTGCCGGACATTCCCTACGTCTCCTGCACGATCGTGGGTGGCGAGGAGAAATGCTACAAGCCGGCCAACTACTCCGAGAAGTTCTACGGCCTTACGCCGCTGCGGATCGGGGTGGAGAAATCCTACAACGCCATCACGGTGCGTCTCGCCAGCGAGATCGGTTTCGACAAGGTCTCCGAGATCGGCGAGCGGATGGGGATGTACGACAAGCTGCCGGCGTATGAAGCCATGTCGCTTGGCGCGGGCGAGACGACGCCGATGCGGATGGCGATCGCCTATGCCGGCCTGGTCAATGGCGGCAAGCAGGTGGCGCCGGTCATGTTCGACCGCATCCAGAACCGTTATGGCGAAACGATCTACAAGACGGACGTGCGCGAATGCGCGGGCTGCTCGGCGGAATGGAAGCGTGGGCTGACGCCGCCTGCGCTGGCCGATCAGCGCAAGCAGGTGATGGACCCGGTGACGGCCTATCAGGTGGTCTCGATCCTCGAGGGCGCCGTGCAGCGCGGCACCGGGACGACAATCCGTTCCGTCGGCAAGTCGGTGGCGGCGAAAACCGGCACGACCAACGACCAGTTCGATGCGTGGACGGTCGGTTTCAGCCCGAACCTTGTGGTTGCGGTCTGGGTCGGCTTCGACACGCCGCGCGACATGGGCACGGGTGAATCCGGTGGCCGGGTTGCCGCGCCGATCTTCCGCGACTTCATGCTAGCCGCGCTGAAGGACAAGCCCGATGTCGGGTTCAGGATTCCGGGCAGCGTTGAGCTGATCGACATCGATGCGGACACGGGTTGCCTGCCGGATGCCGGCACGCGTCTTGTGATCGTAGAGGCTTTCCGATCGGGTTCGGGGCCGATGGACGTGTGCGAACCTTCGGTCGGCGCCGATGGCTACCGGGTTGACTTCAGCAGCATGGCTGCGGGCGACGAGGTGGCGACATCGACGCGCGATGGCCAGGTGGTGTCGCAGCCGACCGATGGGAGCCAGCCGAACATTCCGGTGGACCCGAACGTTCCGTTCGACCCGACGGCTCCGCTGACGCCGGCGGTCCCGCCGCCGAGCGATGAAGACCTGACTTTCGACGACGGCACTTTCTGAGCCTGTGCGGGCAAGGCGGAGGGCGACCCCTTCCGTCCTGCGCCGCACTGCTCTAGGAGCCTTCCGTTCCCACCGCCGTCCAAGACGAGACCACCATGACGCCCGAACTCGAAACCATGATCGATACCATCCGGCAGTCGGTGGGCTTGCTGCGGAGGCGTCTTTGACTGGGGTGTCGCCGAAAAGCGCCTCGCGGAGCTGAACGCGCTCTCCGAGCGCCCTGACTTCTGGAATGATCCGCAGAAGGCCCAGCCAATGATGCGCGAACGCACGCGCATCGAGTCGGCGATGAACGATATCCGCATGCTCGAGCGCGAGGCGGATGACGCAGTCGAACTGTGGGACATGGCGCAGGCCGAGGGCGACAAGGGCGCGCTTGCCGAGGTTGAAGTCAGCATTCGCGCGGCGCTCGGCAAGGCGAAGGACGCGGAGCTGAAGGCGCTGCTGTCTGGCGAAGTCGACGCCAACGACTGCTATATCGAGATCAACGCGGGCGCGGGCGGCACTGAGAGCCAGGACTGGGCCTCGATGCTGCGCCGGATGTATGTGCGTTACGCCAACGCCAAGGGTTGGAAGATTGAAGAGATCGACGATCACCCGGGCGAGGCGGCGGGCATCAAGTCAGCCACCATGCTGATCAAGGGCGAGTACGCCTATGGCTGGCTGAAGAGCGAGAGTGGCGTGCATCGCCTGGTGCGCATCTCTCCTTATGACTCGAACGCGCGGCGGCACACGAGCTTTGCGTCTGTGTGGGTCTATCCGGTGATCGACGACACGATCGTGGTCGACATCAAGGAGAGCGACGTGCGCACGGACACCTATCGCGCTTCGGGGTCGGGTGGTCAGCACATCAACAAGACGGACTCGGCTGTGCGCCTTACGCACGCGCCGACCGGCATTGTGGTGGCGGTGCAGGCGGAACGCTCGCAGCACAAGAACCGGGCCAAGGCTTGGGACATGCTGCGCGCGCGAATCTACGAGATGGAATTGAAGAAGCGCGAGGCCGCTGCGCAGGCCGAGGCTGACTCGAAGACCGAAATCGGCTGGGGCCGGCAGATCCGCTCTTATGTGCTGCAGCCGTATCAGATGGTCAAAGACCTCAGGACGGGTGTGGAGACTTCGGACACGGGCGGCGTGCTGGATGGCGATCTTGACGCCTTCCTGCAGGCGTCCCTCAGCCACAAGCTGGGACCGGAAACGGTGGTGGAGGACTTGGACTAGCCTACAGGGGCATGCGTCCGGACGATTTCTACTTGCCCAGAAAATGCCCTGATTGAACCGTTGCGGACCTAAGGATTATCGTTTATCGATAAATCAAGGTCAGGCGGACGCGATTCCGCCAAGTCAGCGGGACAGGTCCATGCAGAAGTATTATACTTTTAGTTGCACAGCAATCCTGCTGGCGTCGACGGCTGTCCCGGCATTTGCGCAGGACGTCCAGACGGTCCCCGTGGCCACGGACCCCGCCAACTCAGAAGGCATTATCAGCTACACGCCTGCCGACTTCGCCGCTGCCCGTCCCAACACGGCGCTGGAAATGATCAACCGCATGCCGGGGTTCAGCTTCGATGGGGGCGACAACGTGCGTGGCTTTGCCGGAGCCGCCGGCAACGTGCTGATCGATGGGGCGCGGCCGACCAGCAAGACGGACGGGCTTGGCGACACCCTGGCGCGTATTCCGATTGACCAGGTCGAGCGCATCGACGTGATCCGGGGCGGCGCGCCGGGTATCGACATGCAGGGCCAGACGGTCGTCGCCAACGTCATCCGCAAGAAGGTGGACACGTTCCAGCAGGTTTTCTCGGTGCGAAGCTTCCTGTTCTCCGACACGGGCAAGACGATCCCGGGCTGGAACTACCAGGCGACGCGACGGGTTGGTGAACACCAGTTCGACTTCTCGGCCGGGCGCGGCATCTCAATGGATGACTCGGTTGGCGAGGGGTGGCGCACGACCACCGACGCGGATGGTGATCTCCTGCTGTTCGAGAACGCGCGTACTGAAGGCGATGGCGTCGTCCACACGGTTCGAGGCGGCTACAAGGGTCCGCAGTTCGGCGGCACGCTGAGTATCAACGGGGTCGTCGGGACAGACGAGTTCAAGAACGAATCTTACTTCACGACACCTACAACAAGCGAAGCCTTTGTCGGCCGCTCGGCGAATGATCGGGGCGAGATCGGCGTCAACTACACCACCGACCTCACGCCGGAGTTGGAGTGGGAAACACTTGGCCTCGCCAAGCTGGCGGTTGGTTCGTTCGATGCAACAGGCGTCACGGCGAGCGGATCGCAGCTGTTCCAGATCGAGGCCGAGGCGGGTGAGCGGATCGGAAGGTCCGTGCTGCGTTACGCCTATGCGCCGGAACTATCATTCGAGGGCGGCGGCGAGATTGCCTACAACTATCGCGAGCAGCAGGTGGCGCTGACGCAGAACGGCACGCGCATTCCGCTGCCGGCGTCCGACGTGCTGGTCGAGGAAACGCGTGGCGAGGCGTTCGTGCAGGCAAGCTGGCGGCCGGCGCCGGAGTGGACGATCGAGGGCGGCGTTCGCGTCGAGCGTTCGACGATCACGCAGTCGGGCGACACGAACCGGGAGCGTTCGTTCACCTATCCGAAGCCTCGCCTAGTGGTGACTTGGTCGCCCTCGAAGGACGACCAGTTGCGCGTGCGGGCGGAGCGGGAAGTGGGGCAGCTCAACTTCCAGGATTTTGCCTCGGAAGTGAATCTCAACTCCGGCCAGCAGAGCACCGGCAACTCCGAACTCGAGCCCGACAAGACGTGGGTCTATGAAGCGACCTACGAGAAGCGCTTCTGGGATGGCGCGGCGGCCGTGCTGACTTTCCGCCATGAAGACATTTCTGACGTCGTGGACCTTTTCCCGCGCGATGTGATGGTCGACACGGACAACGACAATATCCCCGACACGTCGGTGCTGCTGGTCGGACCGGGCAATATCGGTAGTGGCACGAATGACGAGATCAGCTTCAACCTGACGCTTCCGCTCGCCAATCTTGGCCTCAAGGGCGCCGAGCTGAAGATCGAGACGGAGTGGGAGAACAGCGAGGTCACCGATCCGCTGACGGGCGAGAAGCGTCGCATCTCCGGACAGCGGCCTGAAGACATCAACGTGAGCTTCCGGCAGGATCTTCCTGACCAGCACCTCACCTTCGGCTTCGGCTGGTTCCAAGGCTGGCGCGAGAGCTACTACCAGGTCGACAATATCGAGAACCTGAGACTGAAGGACTATTATCACTCGTTCGTCGAGTGGAAGCCGGATCCAGGCTTCACGCTGCGCGCGGAGCTCAACAACCTCGATCCGTTCAGCTTCAACATCGAGCGCCAGATCTATGCTGGCCGTCGCGATCAGTTCCCTCTGGCGACGATCGAGACCGAGCGCCGCAATTCGCAGATCATGGGGATGCTGAGCGCGCGCTGGACGTTCAACTAGACGTCCGAGGGCGAAGGTTTCTGGTGTGTTCCGGGTCGACGGCGGGGCGGGCGTGTGGTCCGGTCCCGCCGAACGCCTTTGGGACGGATGTCGCCATGAAACTCAGAGTCGCCCTTGGGGCATTTCTGCTCGCAGCGCTCGCCGCGTGCGTGTCGGCGCCGGCCGCGAGCTCAGGCGATCCTGTCGCGTCGCTGGACAGCGGGCTCGTGCAGGGCGAGGCGACCGGCGGGCTGCTGGTGTTCAAGGGCATTCCCTATGCAGCCTCGACGGCGGGCGAAGGTCGCTGGCGTGCGCCGCAGCCTGTGGCGAAGTGGAGTGGCGTCCGGATGGCGACGGCGTTTGGCGCGGCATGTCCACAGCCGCATGTGGGCAATGAGCCGTGGTCGCAAGTTGGGCCGCAGAGCGAGGATTGCCTGTTCCTGAATGTGTGGGCGCCGGCGGAGCTTGCTGGGTCGACACTGCCGGTGATGGTGTTCATCCACGGCGGATCGCTGCGGGCAGGAGCGGCTGGCGTGCCGCTGTATGATGGGACGAAGCTTGCCGAACGCAATGCGGTGATCGTGACGATCAACTATCGGTTGGGCAGGCTGGGCTTCTTTGCGCATCCGGCACTGACGGCGGAGAACGCGGACGGGCGTCTCGCGAACTATGGGCTGATGGACCAGATCGCTGCGCTGGAGTGGGTGCAACGGAACATCGCGCGGTTTGGCGGCGACTCGAAGAACGTCACGATCTTTGGCGAGTCGGCTGGCGCGGTGTCGGTGCAGGCGTTGATGGCCTCGCCCGAGGCGGGCGGTATGTTCGCCAAGGCGATCTCGCAGTCAGGCGGCGGGTACAACATCACGCCGGGGCTGAAGGCTGGTGAGGCGGCGGGGCAGCAATGGGCGGCCAAGCGTGGGCTGACGGCGGCGACGTCGGAACAGTTGCGCGCGATTCCGTTTGCGGAGGTTGCCACAGCGGATGCGCTGACCGGCATGATGGTTGATGGCAAATTGCTGAAGGACAGCCCTACGAAGGCTTTCATGGCTGGAACGCAGGCGAAGGTTCCGTTGATGATCGGCGGCAATTCGTGGGAGGCGAGCCTTGCAGGGATCAATGTCGCCACGGCGCGGATTGTTGTGGGCGCGGCCTATGACGAGTTGCTTGCCGGCTACAAGGCGCTGGGTACGCGTGCGGGTGGGGAGGCTGATCTGATCACGCAGAGCATCGCGATCCAGCCTTCGCGACATCTGGCGGAACGGCAGGCAGCGATCGGGCAGCCTGCTTTTGCCTATTACTTCGCGCAGCAGCCAGCGAGCGAGCGGACCACAAAGCCGGGCTCGGAGCATGGTGGGGAGCTGAGCTATCTGTTCGGGACGCGCCTCAATGCCGAGACGTGGGACGCGAACGACGAGCGCGTGTCGGACATGATGGGCGACTACTGGGTTGAGTTTGCGCGCACCGGCAAGCCCGAGGGCGCGGGAGCTTCGGCGTGGGATTCGGTTTCGGCCACGTCGTCGCGGTACATGCTGTTCGCGGCTGATGGTGGTATGCGGGAGGCGAGCGATCTTGAGGCGCGGACCTACGCGGCAGGCGCTAGTACAGCAGCTAAGTTGTGGGGCTCCGCGCAGTAGCGGTCAGCCCGGCGTGATGCGCATGAGGACACTGTCGGCGCCTTCGTCGGTGATCACGTAGAGGTAACCGTCGGGGCCTTGCTCGACGTCGCGGATGCGCTGGTGGAGGTCGAACAGCAGCATCTCGCTGCGGACGACCTCCCAGTTCTCGTTGAAGACGATGCGCTGCAGGTGTCCGGTCCGCGGGGCGTTGCTCATGCGCATAGCGCCGACGAAGAGGTTGCGCTGCCAGCCTGGGAATTTGTCGCCGGTATAGAAGACCATGCCGCCCGGCGCGATGGAGGGAACGTAGGAGATGTGGGGGCGGGTCATGCCTGCGGCGCCGACGGGCTGGGCGTTCACTTTCTGGCCGGCGTAGTAGCGGCCATCGCTGACCACGGGCCAGCCATAGTTCTGGCCGGGCTTCAGGATGTTGATCTCGTCACCGCCTTGGGGGCCGTGCTCGGAGACCCAGAACTCGTTGGTCCAGGGATTCAGCGCCATGCCGAGATTGACGCGGTGGCCGAGCGTGAAGATCTCCGGGTTGTAGCCGGCCTTGCCCGCGAACGGGTTGTCCTTCGGGATCGTGCCATCCTCGTTTAGGCGCAGGGTCTTGCCGGCATAGTCATCGGGTTTCTGGGCGCGGCCGATGGATTCATCCGTGCCGACGCCAGGGCAGCCGATGGTGAAGTAAAGCTTCCCGTCGGGGCCGAACATCATCTTCATGTAGAGGGCATCGACATCGTCACCGACGAAGATGTCCTTGCCGTCGACGATCTCCTTGCCGTTCCAACGGCCGCGGAAGATGGCGTTGTTGCCGTACTCGCCATGCGCGGGCTTGTGGTAGGCGAGATAGATGAGGCCGTTGCTGGCGAAGTCGGGGTGGAGCTTCACGTCCATGAAGCCGGTGGCGGTGCCGAGGACGGCGACGGCGGGGACACCGGCGATGGGTGTGGGATCCAGCTTTCCGTTGCGGAGGACGCGAAGCGTGCCGGCGCGTTCGGCGATCAGGACGTCGCCGGTGGGCAGGAATTCGATGGCGCGGGGCGAGGTGAGCCCGCGCGTTACGATGGATGCGGTGACGTTGCGCTGTTCCCAGGACTCAAAGGCGAAGGGTCCGTCTTCAAGTTTGGGCGCCGGCCATGCTTCGGGGCGTGGCGCATCGGCGGTGTCGCGCTCGGCGCGGATGCGGCGGGCGGGATAGGGGATGCCGTCGACATAGGCGCTGCGGTTGCGGCCGGTTGGGTCGGTGCTGAGGTCAGCGTTGGCGAACTGGGGTGTGGCGGGCGCGGAGGCGAGGAAGGCGATAACGTGCTCGCGCTGTTCGGCGTTGAGCATGCCGGACTGGAGCGCCATGAGGCCGTCTGGCGACAGGGCGGTGGAGACCCTTGCTGCGCCGAGCGTGTGGAGTTCATCGAGTTCGGGCGCAGTCTCGTCGCCGCCATTGTGGCAGGCGGCGCAGAAGCGCTCGTAGACGGCTTGTCCAGCTGCGGCTTCGAGCGTTGGCGCGGGCGCCGTGGCCGCTGTGGCTTGATGTGGCGGGGCTGTGGACGTGCAACTGGCGAGGCTCAGCGTGAGCGCGGCGAGCGATACGGTCGAGAGCTTCATGCGTGTCCCCACATCCGGCGCTGGGCGCCCGGGAAGCATAGAAGGCGTATTGCGGTCGGCAGTCACGCTGCGGCGCGGCAGAGCGGGCGCGGGAGGTGAATTCTGGCCCTGATCCGGCCCTTGCGGGAGGGGCTTCGGGGCTGGGGGACGCGCCAATCCGCCGATCGTCGAAAACAGACGCAAATTCAATAACTCAGGCCTGTGGATCAAACGGCATAATCGTTTGTGTCGCGGCGCACAAATGGGCTAGAAGAACGTCTCGAATCCCGGCGGCTGCGCCGCCCATTTTCCGGACGAATTCTGCTTGAGCGATACGCCTGATCAAACTGCTTCGGACGGTGGCTCCGGCGCGGGCGACATTGCGCCCATTTCCATCACCGCGGAACTGAAGAAGTCGTACCTCGATTACGCGATGAGCGTGATCGTGAGCCGTGCGCTTCCGGACGTGCGCGACGGGCTGAAACCGGTTCACCGCCGCATCCTGTTTGCTGCATATGAAGGCGGCTACACGCACGACAAGGCCTTCCGGAAGTCCGCCAACATCGTCGGCGATGTGATCGGCCGCTGGCACCCGCACGGCGACCAGTCGATCTATGACGCGCTTGTGCGCATGGCGCAGCCGTTCGCCATGAGCGTGCCGCTGATTGATGGTCAGGGTAACTTCGGCTCGATCGACGGCGATCCGCCGGCAGCCATGCGCTACACCGAAAGCCGCATGGCGCGTGTGACCGCGAACCTGCTGGACGATATCGACAAGGACACGGTCAATTTCGAGGACAACTATGACGGCTCCCGCCAGGAGCCGACGGTTCTGCCGGCGAAGTTCCCGAACCTGCTGGTTAATGGCGCGGGCGGCATCGCCGTCGGCATGGCGACCAACATTCCGCCGCACAACCTGACGGAGATCATCGACGCCACGATGGCGCTGATCGACAATCCGGCAATCGACGACATGGCGCTGCTCGAGATCGTGCCGGGGCCTGACTTCCCGACCGGAGCGCTGATCATCGGCCGGGCGGGTTCGCGCAATGGCCTGATGACGGGCCGCGGCTCGGTCATCATGCGCTCTAAGACGGATATCGAGACGACCAAGGCCGGGCGCGAGGCGATCATCGTCACCGAGGTTCCCTACCAGGTGAACAAGGCCACGATGGTCGAGAAGATCGCCGAGCTGGTTCGCGAGAAGCGGATCGAAGGTATTTCGGACCTACGCGATGAAAGCGATCGCAACGGCATTCGCGTGGTGATCGAGATCAAGCGGGATTCGTCGGCCGATATCGTGCTGAACAACCTTTTCCGCCTGACGCCGATGCAGACCTCGTTCGGCGTCAACATGCTGGCGCTGAATGGCGGCCGGCCGGAACTGATGACGCTGCGCGGGATGCTGCAGGCGTTCATCCGCTTCCGCGAGGAAGTGGTCGCGCGGCGCACCAAGTTCGAGCTGAACAAGGCGCGCGATCGTGCGCACGTGTTGATCGGTCTTGCGCTGGCTGTGGCCAACATCGACGAGATCATCCGGATCATCCGGTACTCGGCCGACCCGGAATCGGCGCGCGTGGCGTTGTTGGAGCGGGCGTGGCCCGCGATGGACATGGCGCCGCTGATCGGCCTGATCGCGGATCGCCGTACGGTGTTCAACGACAAGGGTGAGATCAGGCTGTCTGACGAGCAGGCGCGCGCCATTCTTGCGCTGCAGTTGTCGCGCCTGACCAATCTCGGGCGTGACGAGATCGGCAAAGAGGCTTCGGGCCTCGCCGAGAAGATCAAGGACATGCTCGCCATCCTGGCCTCGCGCGCCCGCGTGCTCGAGATCATCAAAGGCGAGCTGACCGAGGTGCGCGAGAAGTTTGGCAAGCCGCGCCGGTCGGAATTCATCGAAGCTGACCTCGATCTCGAGGATGAAGCCTTCATCGAACGAGAAGACATGGTCGTCATGGTAACCCATGGTGGTTATGTGAAGCGGACCGCTCTTTCGGCCTATCGCACCCAGAACCGGGGCGGGAAAGGTCGCGGCGGTATGGAGACGAAGGAGGACGATTTCGTCGTCCGCCTGTTCGCCGCCGATACGCACACCGAGATCCTGTTCTTCTCCTCGACGGGCATGGCGTACAAGCACAAGGTCTGGCGCCTGCCGCTGGGTGCGCCCAACGCGCGTGGCAAAGCGCTGATCAATATCCTGCCGCTGAAGGAGGGCGAGCGTATTACCTCCGTCATGCCGCTGCCGCAGGACGAGGAAGAGCGCGCCAAGCTCAACATCCTGTTCGCAACCAAGTCGGGCGGTGTGCGGCGCAACCTGCTGACGGACTTCCTGTCGGTGAACCGCGCCGGCAAGATCGCCATGAAACTCGAGGACGAGGCCGACGCCATCGTCGACGTGCAGCTATGCGCCCCGGAAGATGATGTGCTGCTGACGACGGCGCTGGGCCAGTGCATCCGCTTCTCGGTCGACGATGTTCGTGTGTTCACGGGCCGGACGTCCACGGGTGTTCGCGGCATCCGTCTGGGCGCGGGCGACTCGTTGATTGCGATGAGCGTGCTCGGGCAGATCGACGTGACGCCAGCGGAGGCGCGCGCCTATCTGAAGCGAGCGAACGCGATGCGGCGCGCCGAGGGCGAGGAAGTCACCGAAGAGGTCGATAGCGACGAGGGCGACGAAACCACGCCGGCTGTCGATGCCGAAGGCAACGGCGAAGTGGAGCTGAGTGACGAGCGGTTCGCGCAGCTGCAGAAGGCAGAGCAATTCATCCTCACGCTGACTGAAGAAGGCATGGGCAAACGCGCGACCGCGTTCGACTACCGCCGCACGGGTCGCGGTGGGAAGGGCCTCATCGCGCATCGTCTGCCCAAGGACGGAAAGCTGGTTGCGTCCTTCCCTGTGGGCGAGGCTGACGAAATCATGGTGGTGACAGATGCGGGGCAGTTGATACGCTGCGCCGTGGATCAAATCCGCATTGCGGGTCGGGCGACGCAGGGTGTTCGCGTGCTGAGGGTGGCGGCAGGCGAACGGGTCGTTTCCGTGGAGAGGCTGGAGGACCAGAGCGGTGACGAGACGGCCGGAAAGACGGGCGGCGGGTGAACCGCGTCCGGTACGCGGGGCAGCTGCAGGCCGGGCTCCCGCAGTCGGCCGGGGCGTGAAGCGCATCGGGCT
>Ga0116177_10001087_pt1 | contig 20225 bp, 23 predicted proteins | sample AD_STIC10_MetaG_FD_89750 | JGI IMG/M metagenome (GOLD analysis project Ga0116177, IMG submission 89750) | Active sludge microbial communities of municipal wastewater-treating anaerobic digesters from USA - AD_STIC10_MetaG | ecosystem: Engineered > Bioreactor > Anaerobic > Digestate | place: USA... | reverse complement strand
GTCAGCGCTTCCAATTCGCTTTTCTTCATTTTTTTAGGCTTTTCTTTGCTCAAAATACACTTAAAATTCATCTTTTCCCCGAAAACAGACTCACTTAGACCTTCTAGTAATTTTCTCGTTCTGGCGCTTTCCAGACGTTCTTTATGGAAAGGATAAAAAACTTCAGCGATAATACACCTTCCCTCTACATCTACCGGTTTACACAATGTTAAAAGTGCCATTAATGAGTGATTTAAATCTTTACTATCCTTTACAAACTTACTCCACTCTTTTTCAATTTTTTTAAAAGGAATTACGGGAGACTCTTTTTTATGATTTTTTTCATCCGATAAAACCTCTTCCAAAGATTCTTTATCTAATTCCTTTTTTTCTTTTTTCGATAGAGAATCTTTAATCTCCACTTTATCTTCATTTTCATCATCTACTGATGGGTTGATTCGCTTGGTATTTTTAGGGGTTGAGTAGTCTTTATCAGATTTATAATTATTTAAAGGAGAGTTAGGATTGTCTTCCTTATCCTTAAAATCACTTTTACCGGACGAGCAGATCTCAACAACTGCTATTTCGATGGGAAGTTGGGATATGAAAGAACTTCTAATGTTTTTATGTGCTTCCAACAAAATATTTATTGTTCTCACCAGCCATTTTAAATCTGTCTTTTTAGCTTGCTCGTTAATTTCATCAAGAATTTCAACTGTTGTGTCAGTAGAAGGATCGGAAATACCTGATTTAATTAGCAACATTGATCTTAAATATTTCAAAAACTCCCCTACCCAAACATAGAGGTCTATTCCTTCTCCGTAAACATCCGAAATCACATCAAGAGCTTTTTTAACATCTGAATTTAACAAATAACCCACACATTCAACATATTTCTTTTTTGAGCTTAGGTTCAACAGTGTATTTACATCGACATCACCCTCATGGACCTGCTCTAAAAGAACACTAGCACCTCGATAATCACCCATAGACGCTTCAGCAATTTTCATAAGATCATCCTGGGATATTTCAATACTCTCACTTCCTGACATGGATTTTAAAACTGAAACAATTTGTTTTACTGTAGGACGCTTAAATTTAAAAACCTGACACCTTGATTTTATAGTAGCAGGAACCTTATGTTCTTCAGTGGTGCATAAAATAAAGGTTGTTTTCTTAGGAGGCTCCTCCAATGTCTTTAAAAGCGCATTAAAAGCCTCTGTAGTCAACATATGAACTTCATCTATAATATAAACCTTATTTCTCCCCATTGTCGGAGCCAGTCTTATTTTATCTTTCAAATCCCTAATATCGTCGATGCCTCGGTTGCTGGCGGCATCAATTTCAATAAGATCAATAAAAGAACCTTCTCTGATGGAAACACAGTTAGAACACTTGTCGCACGGATCACCGTTTGGTTTTAATTTCTCACAATTTAAAGCTTTGGCTAAAATTCTGGCGATAGTGGTTTTTCCGGTTCCTCGGGGACCCACCATTAGATAGGCATGGGCTGTTTTTCCTGATTGCACCTGCTTAGCAATAACATCCGCAATTTCGTTGTCGCTACCCATTTCACTGAATTTTTGCGGGCGATATTTTGTGTAATACATAAGAACCTGCCTCTTCTAAATAGTATAAGTATTAAAAATTAAGAAACCCACTAACTGTTGTTGGAGAATTATTTAAAATAGAACAAAGTTATTTAATAATATCTTGGATATTAAGTTCTTTAATTTTCTCAAGCTCCGTTTCTTGAAAATTTTGAAGTACCCACACATCCACGGGCATTTGTTTATTTTCAGGTTTACCTATACCTACTCTTATTCTCCAAAAATCCTTCGTTCCTATTTTTTCAATTATATCCTCTACCCCATGATGCCCTGCTGCATTTTTTCCTTTTTGTTTTTTAACAGTTCCGAAATCCAGATCAACATCATCATGAACAACTAACAAATCATCCGGAGAAATCTTGTAAAAATTCATAATTTTAGAAACAGCATATCCGGAGTTATTCATAAAAGTGTGAGGTTTTACCAATATAAAGTCATCACATTCAGCAATTTCTGACTCAAATTTCAAAGATTTTTTCCATTTCAAACCTCGTTCTTCCGCAAGTTTATCCAACAGTATAAAACCGGTGTTATGTCTATATTTTTTATACTGATTTCCGGGATTTCCTAGCCCGACAATAATTTTCATTTTTTCCTACCTGAAGTTTTTGAAACTTTATTAACTTTAGAAATTTTAGACGCAACTTTATCTTTCTTCACAAATTTTTTATCTAATTTCTTCAAAGCAACTTTGGATTTTGTATCAACAGGGATACCATCACCTTTGTGATGAATTCCTAAAAGGTGCAAAACTCCATGACCCACAAGCTCTGAAATCTCTTCCTCAAAATCATTTTCATAGGTTTTTGCTTGTCTTTTTGCTTGATCTTTATTCACCACAATATCTCCCAAATACAAAGACCCGTCTTCTTGTTTTTCATTGATTTCAAAGGATAAAACATCGGTAGTATAATCCCTATTTAGATACTCTTTGTTAAGTTTTTTCATTTCCTTATCATCAGTGATAAAAACGGATATAAAGGTTTTTTTATCTATTTTCATAGTTTTTTAAAAGATAAAAAATATTGAAAAATTACTTGGAGCCATTATTGAAATTTTGATTTGCCATCGGATGAGGAGCTTCCAACTCAAAAGGAAAAAGTTTAGCGAATTCTAAATAAACCTCTAACTCTGACTTCTCTTTTTCTAATAAATCATTTCTGGAAATTTTTTCATACAGCTCGATGTTTTCTTTTCTATTTTTTATTTCTTTTCTGATTACTTTAAAAACATCCTCATCTGTCATTTCTTTACGCTGTCCCCGAAACTCGATCTCTTTATTTTTTACTTGTGACAACAAAAATCTTAACACCCCCAACCTCAGCGTATCGCCTGATTTCTGAAAGTCTACAAGTTTAGATTTCAAATCATCTAAAATCAATTTTTATTCCTTTCGAAATATAATTTTCTCTTTAATTCTTTATTTTTTTGTCTCTTGACCTCGCTTGGTTTAACGTAATGTTCTCTATCTTTAACTTCTTGAATTATTCCTGATTTAAGAACTTCTTTGTTAAATCTTCTCAATGCTTGATCTAAACTTTCACCATGTCTAACTTTAATTTTTGTCATATTTATTCATCAATTTAAAGTTTTTGATTATCAATCAGTACTTTCTATTGACACAGCTAAATGACTTTAGCTGGTTTAAAACACCTCCAAACTTAGTTTTTAATTATATATACAGCAAAAATACGACTACTTGAAAATAATACCCAATTACCTATTTGTCATATTAATTTTATCAGTCTATACCAATTATTGACAATATTCTATTCTCAAAATCTCTTTGAAAATAAAAAATAATATATTATTTTCGTTAAATCTTACTTATTATATTTTCAAACAACACTATCAAAATAAGTATATACCCAAATTGAAAAGTATTGCAAAACTTATACCACAACTTTAAGGCTTCAACAATGAACAATAGTTCAGTATTTATAAAAATTGAAACAACGGTAAAAAACCAGTGTTACCAAATCTTAATATCCCTAAACGTTATAGCAACAACCAAAAGAATAAGACCTATCATTCCAATATTATGAATTTTATTCTCAATTTTTGGATTTATATCCCTTTTTGTTACCGCCTCTATTACTCTGAATAAAACCTTTCCTCCATCAAGTGCCGGTATAGGTAAAGCATTGGTGAAGGCAAAACCTAAGGAAATTATTGCAACGGTATTAATGATATTTAATATTTTACCGGTTCCTTTGGATTGAATTATACCCGCTAATATATTAAACAAACCTACGGGACCGGTCATACTACTGGCTACCGGCTCTATATCCTTAGTTTGAAAAGACAACCCAATTATATTTTTTAATGAAGAAACTGAATAATCCAACATATTATAAGTATGCATCGGACCTGAAAGAATTTTTTCTAATGTACTCCTATAATAAATTGCTTTAGCGTCACCTAAGTAAACCCCGATTATCGCATTCGTGTCTGTTCCCTCCTCACTAAATACAGGAGAAAGTGAGTATTTATTAATCTTTTTTCCTGAAGGATCACTTATATCCATAGTTTCAATCTCAACTTCTTCGCCAGCTTTTCCATCTAAATTTTCTCTTAGTCCTGCGACATCTTTTATTTCATTTCCATCTACTTTTAAAATCACCTCGCCCGGTATCATACCCGCAGTATCTGCCGGAGAATCCTCTTCCATATCAAAAATAACTGTTCCGTAAGTCATTTCCTGACCATATTTAAACTTATGGTCAAAAATCATAGGAATATAAAAGCTTTTAAAACCGTTTATAAAAAAGAAGATATAAAAAAGTATAAAACTTAATAAAGTGTTCATAAAAACACCTGCTAATAAAATTTGTGATTTTTGCCAAGGAGTTTTATTTGAAAAACTGTGTGGGTCGAACTCAGTAGGTTTTACGTCGTTATTTTCATCTTCTTCCTCACCTGTTATTTTTACAAAACCACCAAAAGGAATTAAATTCACTGAATATAATGTCTCTCCAAACTTCTTTCCAAAAAGTCTTGGGGGATAACCTACTCCGAACTCCTCTACTCTGACTCCGTTTCTCTTGGAAGCCCAAAAATGTCCCAGCTCGTGTATTACAACAAGAAAAGATATTATTAAAATAACAAGTATTATAGTGATGAAACTCATATTAAACCTATATGGTCATTAACTCGTTCTTCTTTTCTGCACCTATATCGTCCGCAATTTCGATAAATTCTTTGATTGTTTTTTCAACATCTTCTTTTAATCTAAATTTATCATCTTCTGAAATAGCCTTATCAGAAAAATCTTTTTCAATATCTTTCATTGCCTCCTGCCTTATACTTCTAATAGAATTCTTGGAGTTTTCAACTTTTTCGGAAACATCTTTAGTAAATTCTACTCTTCTCTCTTCGGTTAGTGCGGGCACGTTTACACGCACTCTATCTGCTTCTTTAATTGCACTTAAACCCTGACCGCTATTTCTAACTCCGTTTACAATTGCATCTAAAACACTCTTATCCCAAGGAGTAATTGATAAATTGCTCGGATCCATGACTATTATGGAACCAAGCTCTTTTATCGTCATCATAGAACCGGAATAAGCCTCGACTGAAATATCTGCAACCAAGGCCGGGGATACTCTGCCTGTTCTGATTTGTTTTAATTCAGATTGCAAAAATTCTATGGATTTATCTAATCTGGTTTTTAGTTCAATATTATTCATAGCGAAATGATACCAAATGACCTTTTATTCTCCAACAGAAAACTTAGTGAATTTTCTTATCTCTATTTTTTCACCAACTTTTGCGACAGCTTCGTTTATTAAGTCAGATATTTTTTTAGAAGGGTCTCTGATGTATTCAGATTCAAGAAGTTTTTCTACGTTTTCATAATCTTCAGAGCAAACTTGCATTGCAATATCTTTACACAATCTCTGAAAATCTTCTGTCTTTGCAACAAAATCCGTTTCGCAACTTAATAAAACTAAACTTCCTACTTTTCCGCTGTTATGGATATAAGAATATACTAAACCATCTTCAGCCACTCTATCTGATTTTTTTGCAGCTTTGGCGGCAGCTCTTTTTAATAATCCCTCTCTTGTCTTATCGTAGTCATCACCTTTTTCCTCTAACATATTTTTAATTTCTAATATCCCGGCCCCAGTTTCATCTCTTAATTTTTTTATAATTTCTATGTTATTTGACATATATTTTCCTATTATTGGGAGGGCTCAGCCCACAAAGGGCTGAGCCCTCTCCTTAAATTTATTCCTCTACTTTTTCCTCTACCTCTACTGAAGATTCTTTTATTGCTATTTCATTTTCTTCTTTTACTACTTCCTCCACAAGCTTATCCTCGACTTCAACAGCAACTTCCTCTGCGGTCTTTTCAATTTTCTCACTTTCTAATATTTCTTTTTCTTCAGCCTCTGCTTTTTCCTTCTTCTCTTTTTCAGATTTTCCAAATTCTTTGTAACCTTCTTCAACTGCATCAGCTATAGCTCTTAATATTAAAGCAACAGATTTTATTGCATCGTCATTTCCGGGTATTGGGTAGTCTATAATAGTTGGGTTTACGTTTGTATCAACAATGGAAACTACTGGTACGTTTGATAATTTTGCTTCTCTAAGTGCAGTTTTTTCTCTCTTGGGGTCAATTACAAAAAGCACGTCGGGTGATTTTTTTAACGATGTTATACCGCCATAAGTCAATTGAAGTTTTTCAATTTCTCTATCTATAAGAAGTCTTTCCTTTTTTGTATATATAGAAAACTTACCCTCTTCCTTACCTTTTATGTAATCTAAAAGTTTATCTATGTTCTTTTTTATAGTGTCAAAATTAGTTATTGTTCCACCAACCCATCTTTCATTAACATACAAAGCTCCTGATCTTTTTCCCTCTGCTTCAACAATATCTCTGATTTGTTTTTTACTTCCCACAAAAACAATAACTTTACCCAGGGATGCTTGCTCATATAAAAATTTGCATGCTGTATCGAGCATCTCCTCTGTCTTTTCAAGATCAATTATATGAATATTTTTACTTACGGTGTAGATATACGGCTCCATTTTTGGGTGCCATTTTTTAGCCTGATGTCCAAAATGTACACCGGCATCTATCATATCCTGTATCTTAGGTAACTTATATTTTGCCATTTTTATTTTTCTTTCTTTTCAAACTATTTTGGAGGGGAAATTATAAAGAGTAATTCTTTAACACTTTCCCTCTTTTAGTATTGAAATTAATTACTATCTAATTTCTCACTCGGGCCCGTTTTACTTTAGGGAGAGAGTTCCGAGACATTGGTAAATTATCACGATAAGTTATTTTTAGCAATAGGTTTTAGGACTTGGGTTTAGAATATTTTTAAAAAGGTAAATAACACAATCAAGAAAATTCTGTAAGAAAATTATCAAAAAACATAGTAAAATGAAAACATTTAAGAGGCGGGATTTAGTAGAAAGGGAGAAGAATGAAAACCACTTTGAAATTTGCCCAAAATAAAGAAGGCAATTCATAAAAAGGAGGTGATCAGTTCTCTGTCGGTCCGTGTAATTCGGGTACTAAATTTGAAATTTGAAAAAAAAACAAAAGCCCGAAATTACTATTAAAGCCTGGTTATTTATCTAAAACATGGCTTGAAAGGAGGAAGGAGAGAAAAAAAATAATACCGAACCCGCCTCTTTCCTTTTTTTAAATCGACTTCAGATCAAAGAACTCAAACTTTCTCTCTTTTTCTTTTCTTTAGGCATTGGGTTAGTCCAGCTACTCCACTTGCAATCAGGGTATCTGCTACAACCATAAAAAACTTTCTTTTTGGCTTTTTTAACAACAACGTCACCTTCCCCGCATTCAGGACACTTCATTCCAATTTTATCTTGATAGTTTTTGGTAGTTTTGCATTTTGGATAATTACTGCAAGCTAAAAATTTTCCAAATCTCCCTTGTTTTAAGACAAAAACCCCATCTTCGCAATTAGGGCATTTACCGTGGTCAACGCTCTCGCCTGTTTCTTCCGAACCAACCTCCCCAGCTAAAGGTTTAGCATATTTACAATCGGGATATCCCGAGCAACTTAAAAATTTCCCGTACTTCCCTAATTTAAAAACCAAGGTTTTTCCGCATTCGGGACATTTTTCATCACTCTCACCAAGGTTAGTGACGTCAGCCTTACTCAATGAGGTTTCCTTTTCAGCTAATTCCTTTTCAAAAGGTATATAAAAATTTTTAATTAACGGAACCCACTCCTTCTCGCCTGAAGCAATTTCATCAAGTGACTCCTCCATTTCAGCTGTAAACTGATAATCAACAATATCAGGAAAATGGGATACTAAAAGATCATTTACGACGTAAGCTACATCTTTTGGTATAAAATACCTGCCGTCTTTTTCTACGTAACCCCGGGCTTGAATGGTACTAATAGTGGGTGCGTAAGTTGAAGGTCTTCCAACCCCCAACTCCTCCATTTTTTTTATTAATGTTGCGTCACTGTATCTAGCTGGAGGTTGAGTAAAATGCTGATCAGAATTTAGTTCTTTTAAATCTACCCTGTCGTTTTCTGAAACATCGGGAATAGAATTCATTTCCTCTACACCTTCTTCTGAACCCCCGTTAGTCTCAATATTTCCGGATATACCAAGGTACTTCCCAACCGCCAGCCAGCCGTCAAATTTTATCTGTGATCCCACGGATTTAAAGGTGTACTGTTTACTTGAATCAATTTGAACAGTTGTCTGGTCGTACACTGCCGCACTAACTTGACATTCAACCGCTCTCTTCCAGATTACCGAGTAAACTTTTAATTCATCGGTCTTAAGCTTTTTATTATTTTTTCCTGGTATAAGAGACAGGTTTGTGGGTCTTATAGCTTCGTGTGCTTCCTGGGCATTTTTTGATTTGGTTTTATAAAAAGTAGGTTTTTCAGGTAAATACTCTGATCCGAAAGTTCCTTGTATATAGTTTCTTACTGTAGACACGAAAGCAGATGATAAATTTAACGAGTCTGTTCTGTGATAAGTAATGTACCCCTGTTCAAATAAACTTTGGGCTGCAGACATGGTCCTTTTAGCTGTAAAACCAAAAAGATTGGACATAGTTTGCTGAAGCATAGAAGTGCTTAAAGGAGGATAGGGCCTGCTACTTCTCTCTGTTTTTTTAACTGATGTGATTATAAAAGTATCGTCTTTTAGCTCTTTTTCAATTCCTTGAGCTTCTTCTTTTGTAGAAATACTAATTTTTTTGCCCGCTTTTTCTATCAGTGTAGCCTTAAATTTATCCTGGTTACCAACATCCTGAAAAATCCCCGCCATTGTCCAATATTCCTCCGATTTGAAGGCTTGTCTTTCCCTTTCTCTTTCAACGATCAGTCTTACAGCAACACTTTGAACTCTTCCCGCAGAAAGTCCGTACATTACTTTTTTCCATAAAAGAGGAGAAAGTTTATAACCCACAAGCCTATCTAGAATTCTTCTTGCTTGTTGGGCATTTACTAAATTCATATCCACCTGACCTAAGTTTTTAAATGCTTCATTAATTGCAGATTCAGTTAATTCGTGAAAAACAACTCTACCGAACTTTACTTTTTCTCCTGTTGTAGAATTATCGACAGTGCCTGCACCCTCAACCTCTTTCTTTTTTGATTTAGATTTCTTTTTCGCTGGCTGAAGTAGGTATTCAAGATGCCACGCAATTGCTTCCCCTTCTCTATCTGGGTCTGTAGCTAAAATTATTTCATCAATATCTTTTGATTTTTGCTTGAGAGTGTTTAAAGTTTTTTTTGCTTTCGGGGGAACAATGTATTCAGGTTCAAAATCTTTTTCAACATCAACACCTAAACCACTTTTGGGAAGATCCCTGATGTGACCCATCGACGCTTCTATTATGTAATCCTTTTTCGGCAGGATTGTCGAAAGAGTCTTAGCTTTTGTGGGCGATTCAACTATTACCAATTTCATAGCATTTTCATAAATGATACCACGAAGAAATTTTTGTCAAGAAAAACATAGTATACAATTTATTAGATATGTTCATATCGTTTGCAAAAATGAGATTTTTTTACTAATATAGGCAAAAGAGCATAAAAAGGAGGTAGAGATGACTTTGGATAATATGAAAATTATAATATGTGTCACGTTTACGATTTTGTTGATATCTCATCTTGGATATTCGAGAAGTTTACCGGGAGAAAACCAAAATTTTAAAACCAAAGCTCAAAAAATTATAAACTCGGTTTGTGGTACGGTCCGAGCGGTATCAGCATTTTGGTTTATCGTGCTGTTTGTATTTTTTTGTTTCAATTTGATTTCTTAAATTTATGCCCCGAGGCTCTGGTGTTTACCCCAATTACACTAGAGCCTTAATTTTATAATACAAACCTCACACGTGATAAAATACCCTTATGTCAGTGAAGAAAATAGTAACAGTACCAAATCCTATTTTAAATAAAAAAACCCAAAAAATTGGCGAAATAACTGATGATATTAGAAATATAGCTCGAGATTTAATAGATACCGTTAAAGTTGCGGAGGATCCCGAAGGTGCGGGTTTAGCAGCTACTCAAATCGGGGTTTCAAAAAGAATGTGTGTGGTAAGAAATTTTTTCGAAGACCCTTTAAATCCAAATGAAATAAAATCAAACGATATAGTATTGATAAATCCCAAGATTACTAATTACTCTGATGAAAAAGACCTTGATTGGGAAGGCTGTCTAAGTGTTCCTGATAAATACGGTAAGGTAGAAAGAGCTCTTAAGATAAAGGTTGCTGCAAAAGATATCGACGGGAATATAATTAAAATAAAGGCAGAAGGATTTTTCGCTAGAACAATACAGCATGAAGTTGACCACCTGGATGGCCTCCTGTTTACATCAAAAATTGATGGTGAAACGCTATCACAGGAAGAGTTTGACCAAATGATTGAGGATCAGAATAATGAAAAAGGTTGATAAACCGATCAAAATAGTGTTCTTTGGCACATCTGATAGATCGTTGCCAATATTAAACAGTTTAAAAGAAAATTTCAATCTTGTTTTATGTGTTACTAAATCAGATACAGTAGTTGGGAGGAAAAAATTAATCAGGGAAACAGAAGTCAAGAAATGGGCAGAACAAAACAAAGTCGAATTAATTACAGTAGGCTCTTTGAAAGGTACAGACCTAGAGCGTACGTTAAGTATCATTGAAAAACACAAACCCAACCTCGGAGTTGTCGCTGACTTTAGTTTCATGATTCCTAAATCTATTATAGATTCTTTCAATGGAAATATTATCAACGTACACTTTTCATTATTACCTAAATATCGAGGAGCAAGTCCTGTTCAACACGCAATTTTGAACGGAGATGAGTTAACAGGAGTAACTTTTTATTTACTAAATGAGAAGATGGATGAGGGGGATATTTTAAACCAATACGAGTACAAAATAGATTCAAAAATAACCTCTGCTGAACTTTACTCTGTTCTTTTTAAATTATCTGCAGAAAAATTACCTCAAACGATTGTTAACTTTTTAAAAGGTGACGTAAAACCCATGCAACAAGATCATTCTAAATCATCCTATACTATTTCAAAAACAAACCCTAAACACACCTTTATTTTCAAAGAAGATTCCTTGATAAACTGGTCAGATGGTCCTAATAAAATACACCGAGCAGTCAGAGCTTTTAATCCTTGGCCAATTGCTTGGACATATCTGGAAGATTTAGAAAAGACAGATGTAATTTCAGAGAAAATAAAACTTAAAGATAATGTAAATAAAAAGTTAAAGGTAAAAATATTCACATCTTCTATTGAAAATGGAAAATTGAAAATAAACCAACTTCAATTAGAAGGGAAAAATAAAGCAGATTGGGTAAGTTTTTTAAATGGTTATTGTGAAAAATCGAAGTAAAAAATCGTTACTCTTTGTTCTCCGTACCTTCAGATTCTTTTATTAACTTATCTATATCAGCCTGATCTTTTTTAATTCTTTTTAGACAAGAAGAGCAAAGTCTAAGTTTAACAGATCTTCCGTCAATTAAAAATCTTTTAACTCTAAGGTTAATAGAATTTCTACTTATTGTTCTCCTGGTAACACGATTACCAATCCCTCTTGGGACCAAATTTCCTTTTTGATAAGTTTTTCCACAAACTTGACATTGTTTAGACATAACATTGTGAATTAAAACACACTTGATTATTTAAAGCAATAAAAAGAACCCGCAAAAAAAGCCGGAAATGAATTTTTCAAAATCCAGCTTTTTTGTTTTTAGTTTACCGAACTACATTTTTGTTATTGCATCAATCCTCGTATTCGCAACAAAATGCAGAGAAAATTCCATCACACCTGCCTTCTTTATAACATGAGCATGTTTTGTGCTTTGAACCATACTCAGGCCGTTCTTTATATTCCCGGCTTATCAGTTCTTCAATCGAAACGGTTTTATGGACTAAAACATCCCCTTTGTGAGGCTTATCCTCAACATTCCTTTTACTTAATCTTTTTGCCATTGCTCTCTCCAATCTCAAAAATTTTTTTCTATTATTGGTAAACTTTAACCCGATATTATCACTACGGGTGCTTCCAATCAATATTTTTCTTAGTTAAAAAGATATTTGAAAAATGTAGATTATTAATTGTCTGCTATGATAGAATCGTAAAGCTTTAGAGGTTGCTCATTTGAAAAATTAATATAGTAAAATATAAGTGTATGCCGTCTTAGCTCAATGGCAGAGCAGGCGCTTTGTAAGCGTCAGGTTGTGAGTTCAACTCTCACAGACGGCTCCATGCCGAGATACCAAAGTGGCCAACTGGAGCTGACTGTAAATCAGCTGGCTTATGCCTACGGGGTTTCGAATCCCTCTCTCGGCACCAAATTAAAGAATTGAAAATTAGATAATCCCTGAGATAGGTGATAATCTAAAAACCTAACCAAGGATGAGAATAGCGGACTGAGCGAAAGCGAAGGAGCTGTGCCGAATAGCCAAAGAGCTCTTACGAACGAAGTGAGTTAGAGATATTTGGACTAGTGGGCGAATCCCTCTCTCGGCACCAAGATAGAGATTTGAAGATCATTTTTTGAAAATTTAATTTAATTTTCGGATACAAATACAAAAGAAAGGTGGTGAGATTTAAAAAATATGAAAGGTTTTATAGATTTTATTAGAAAACAAGGTGTAGTAGGTTTAGCAGTTGGTTTTATATTAGGCGGTGCAGTATCAAAAGTTGTAGCATCTATAGCTGCTGATATTATTAACCCTATTTTAGGACTAATTTTAGGAGCAACTGGAGGTCTTCAACAAATGGTTATAAAAATAGGATCGGCACAATTGTTCATAGGTAACTTTATTGCTACTTTGATAGACTTTATTGTAATTGCTCTGGTAGTTTACTACGGAGTAAAAGCTTTGAAGTTAGATAGGTTAGATAAAAAAGAAGACAAAAAGTAATCGATTTATTAATATTAGAAAATCTGCCCGTGTGCCTGGGTAGTTCAGTGGTAGAACGCTTCCATGGTAAGGAAGAAGTCGAGGGTCCGACTCCCTCCCCAGGCTCCAGAAATACCCACATTTTAATAATTAATTCAGAATAACCTATTCATTCTCTTACGTGGAAAATATTTAAATCAATCTACGATAATAACCTATATCGATATTTTATTACTAGGGTAAATATAAAAAAATCCTGGGGACAGACCGTTACACTATGTGTAGTTGGGGCTGCCACCAGGATTTGCAAAAAAAAATCGCCGTTTTTAACATGTGTATTTAAATACTAACTAAGGCCAGTCCATTTCTCTCCTATTCTATTCTACTGGCTCCTATCAGGGGGTACGATCGATAAATATACCTGTTAGGTTGAAATATTGTTTATAATACTACACTACAGTTTCTTTTATGTCAACTACGGGTCCTTTTTATTAAGAAGGGCTATTGATTTATAAAATTCAAAAGCAAATATCTAACTACTAGAGGTCCCATCCCTCCAGGGGATTTTGAAATACAACCTAAATGATTTATAGAAGAACTCATATCCAAATCTCCTACACATTTATCATCTATAACAGAAGAACCAAAATCAACCACGTTGCAATCCACGGAAATGGCCTCTCCTTTTACTAAATTCGGAATACCTGTTGCCAAAACTAAAAGCTCGCAATCAAGTTTGTCCCCGCTCTTATAACTTGAAATTGTTTCAACACTAGCCCCTTTTTTTGATAAATAAAAAGATATTGTTTTGCCTACTAAATCTCCCTCCCCTATTACTACAGCCTTCAACCCATTGTAATTAATATCACAATTAGATAAAAAATTTTCGAAGGCCCTTACAACAGGTGACAATTTTGAAAAATCTCCCGAATAAAATCTTTTTTTACCTTCCGTAGAAATAACATCAACATCCTTTTCAATCGGAATGAAATCTAATACTTTTTCCAAACTTTTTCTAGGTAAGGGAAGTTGAATTATTCCCCCACCCACACTCTCATTAGAAAAAATATTTTCAACAATTTGAAAAATTTCATCATCATTTTTAGACTCATCAATCTTTGTAACCTCGCATAAAATTCCATATTTTCCACACAACTTAACTTTCAAATCTATAAATTTATTTGAAGATTCATTATTTCCAACCTGGATAATTGATAATATCTTCTCCATCCCGATACCTTTTCCTACAACCTCTTGAATGTTTTTTTCAAGTATCTCTGATTGTATTTTTGAGTTAAATATTTGCACGTAATGATTATAACAGGGTTAAAAATGAAAATAACTGCCCTAACAAAAGAAAAACCTCGCAATTGCGAGGTATGAGTTTGTCCCGATGTGTCGATCCACCAAGATCGGATCTCCGTTTGAGTTTAGGTGGGTGTCTGCGGTTTAAAACTTTCGAATTAAACTTTACGACTCCCATCGAAGATCGAATGATGGAAGATTTACACGACCTTCGGTTTACCCGAGCACATCAGGTTTGCTCGTTTGAGCATTAATTAAATGATACTTATTATTAAAAAATAGTCAAATTAGGAGTGTCTGCATTTGGCTTTATAAAGCCAAATTAAAGCCTAGTATTTTCATTGATATATCAACCAAAGGCCCGAGGATTTTTCCGGTGAATCCCAAAGCTACCATCACTATTAAAATATACATACTGTATTTTTGAAACTCAATCCATTGAACAGCGAATCTATTTGGCAAAAACCCAAAAACTATTTTATTTCCGTCAAGAGGCCCCAGTGGAATCAAATTAAAAAAACCTAACATTAAGTTATATAGAACTAAAAAATATAAAAAAATCCACATCAAACCACCGACAACAAATAGTTTTGATAGAAGAGAAAGTACTACCGCTAATATTAAATTTGACATAGGTCCTGCTAAAGAAATTAAAGCGGCGTCTCTTTTAGGATTTTTTAAGTTAAGAGGGTTAAATGGAACAGGTCTTCCCCACCCAAAACCCACAAACAGTAATAAAATTGTTCCCACAGGATCGAGGTGAGCTTTAGGGTTTATAGTCAGTCTACCCATACTTTTTGCAGTACCGTCTCCTAAATAATTCGCTACAAGAGCATGTGAAAACTCGTGTATAGATATGGAGATTACTAAAGATACCGATATCAGTAAAAAAAGTGCCGGATTTTGAAATAATAATTGAATCATATGTAGTGAAGATTATACATCAGTGTGTAAATTTTTCTTGAGTTGAATAAATTTATATAAATAAGGTTGTTGTGAACATAAAATAATCGTGTTAAAATGTGCGGCGTGAACAGGGTTAGTAAATTCGTAAAAGAATCTTTTGAGGAACTTAAAAAGGTACAGTTCCCAAATAAAAAAGAGACTTTAAGACTGACAGGATACGTTATCGGTATAAGTCTTGTGACTGGTGTTCTAGTAACATTACTGGACTACCTTTTCAAAGAATTTTTAACCTTTATAATAACTAAATAAATATGGATGATAAAAATAACACACAAATAAATAATGACGATACAGACCTTGAAAACAAGGATTCTGAAATGCAAGAAGAAGCAACGGAACAGGGAGAAGATAACGGTCACACCGAAGAAGAAATAAATGAAAATGAAGAAGGCAGTGATGTTGCAGAAGATGCTACTGCGTCGGAAGAAGAAAAAATAGATGAGAACACATCTCAGGACGATGAAGTAGACGAGGAAAATGTAATCGTAATAAACAAAAATGTTAGCCAAAGTGCTAGCTGGTATGTAATTCATACTTACTCCGGCCACGAAAGCAAAGTAGCTCTTTCACTAAAAGAAAGAGTTGAGGCGGCAGGACATTCGGATAAAGTTTTTAAAATATTCTTACCACATCAACAAAAAATAGTCGTTTCAGAGGGAAAGAAAAGATCAGTTGATGAAAAATTATTCCCTGGCTACTTAGTAGTCTTGATGGATATGAACGACGATAGCTGGTATATTGTTAGATCTACTCCGGGAGTAACCGGTTTTGTGGGAATGGGTTCAACCCCTACCCCATTACCTAAATCAGAGGTTTTAACTTTGATGAAATTTGCTAAAATGGAGGCTCCCAAGTTTGAAGCTAAATTCAGATTAGGAGATTCGGTAAAGGTAAATGAGGGACCTTTCAAGGATTTCTTAGGAAAAGTTGACGAGGTTAATGAAGAACAAGGGAAAGTAAAAGTATTGGTTTCGGTTTTTGGAAGAGAAACACCGTTGGAATTATCTTTCACTCAAGTTTCTCAATTATAAAAAATGGCAGTACAAGCAAAAAAAGGTAAAAAAATAAAAGCAATAGTAAAGTTAGCGGTTGACGCAGGTAAAGCTAACCCCGCTCCTCCTATTGGTCCCGCGCTCGGACAACACGGAGTTCCTATAATGGACTTCTGTAAAGAGTTCAACGCTAGAACTACAAAAATGGAAGGAAATATTATTCCGGTAGTTTTGACTGTTTATGAAGATAGAACTTTCACATTTATAACAAAGACACCGGTTTCAACCCATTTAATTAAAAAGGCTTTGAAATTATCAAAAGGTTCTGCTGTCCCAAATAAGGACAAAGTTGGAAAACTAACCAAATCACAGATTGAAGAAATTGCTAAAGTAAAAATGGCAGATTTAAATACTAAAGATATCAACGAGGCTATAAAAGTAATTACAGGGACTGCGAGGTCCATGGGAGTTGAGGTAGAAAAATGACAAAAGAAAAAGATTTAAAAGAATATACTATTGAAGAAGCTTTGAAAAAAGTTAAATCAGAATCTAAAGCTAAATTTGATGCTAGTATTGAGGTCCACATAAATTTAGACATAGATCCCAATAAACAGAATATTAGATTTTCCCTAAGCTTACCTAACGGCACTGGTAAAACCAAAAAGGTCGCTGTCCTCTCTTCAGGTAAAGTTGAAGGAGCTGATTTAAATTTAACAGAAGAGGACTTGCCTAAGATAGATCAAGGTAAGATCAAACCAAATGTTGATTTTGATGTTTTGATAACAGAACCAAGATATATGCCGATTTTAGCTAAGTACGCAAAAATATTAGGACCCGCAGGAGTTATGCCAAACCCTAAGAATGGCACTGTAACAGAAGAGGTATCAAAAGCAATCGCACAATTCAAAAAAGGTAAAATGGAAATCAAAACTGAAAAACTTGCACCAATTATTCATACTATAATAGGAAAGGTCAGTTTTGAAGATAAAGCCTTAGCAGAAAACTATGAGGAACTGATAGGGGCTTTAAAAGCTAATAAGCCCGCCAAAACTCCCCCTCTTTGGATAAAAAGTATATTTATCTCCTCTACCATGGGTGCCTCTGTAAAAGTCAAAGATTTGAACTAAACTCGGTTAATTTGAAAATAAATCCATAAATTTTTATATTTATTAACTTCTATGTATGGGATATTTGGATAATTGATTTACAAACCGATGTATATGTCTATTTTATTTCCTAAAGTGTAAAGAATACCATTATCCATTTCAAACCTTTTTTCAGAATTTAAGTTTCTATCTATGACAATGAAGTCATAAATGAGTGTAATAAAGTTTACATGAAATGGTAGGATGTCAAAGACACCTCTGTCGTTTTTTGACGTTATTGAAGAAGCCTCACCTAAAAATAACTGCTCTTTCTTGTTTTTTATTGACACTGTTATTTTGTCTTCTATTGTATTCTTTTTCATTATTTTATATTTTCTTTCTCTATATCTGATGCTTTTCCTATAAACATAAACTTATCTTCTGATATATGGTCATATTTGCCCTCTATAATATCCTTTACGTCTTTTACAGTATCTTGAACTGGAACATATTCACCTTTCCTACCCGTTTGTTTTTCAGCGACAAAGAAACTTTGTGTCATATAATTTTTCAATTTATTTGCTCTTTGATACAATATTCTATCTTCTTCAGATAACTCGGACTCTCCAACTAATGACACTATTCTTTCAAGAAGCTCTGATTGTTTTAGTAATGACTTAGCATTGTTTGCCACAATATAATGAAGCGGGGATACATTTTTTGGATTTAAAGCTCCTGAGTCCGACGCAAGTATATCAACAGCCGGAAGCCTTCCTTGTCTATATGCGTCTCTCGAAAGCACTACCGAAGAATCTAAGTACCCAAATACTGCCTGTGCGGTCTGGTCAAACAAGTCATCCTCCGGAATATAAACTGCTTCAATAGTAGTAAGTACCTTACCTTTTTTCGAAACAAGTCTTTCGTGAATTTCAGCAACTTGAGAAGATAAAGTAGCTTGATACCCGTCCTCAGAAGGAATACTGTTCATTAGCAAACTTAACTCATTACCTGCTTGTGCAAACCTATAAATATTGTCAATGAATAATAGTACATTTTTTCCCATATCGTCACGTAGGTATTCAGCTATCCCTACTCCGGCATACGCAGTTAAAAATCTAACAGAAGCCTTCTCACCCATCTGACCAAAAATCATCGAAACATTTGGAAGTACCCCGCTGTCCTTAAGTTCGTCAAAAAGCTCCTGACCTTCTCTAGATCTCTCTCCAACTCCGCAGAAGACTGAAACATTGTTTCCTAAATCTTTATTAATAATATTATTCAAAATTTCAGTAAGAAGAACTGTCTTACCAACACCCGAACCACCAAATAAACCGACTTTACCACCCTTTAATAGAGGCGCAAACATATCTACAATTTTTATACCTGTCTCCAGGAAATCTGTGTTGATAGTAGAATCGTCATATGATGGAGCGGGCCCGAAAAGCTCTTTTCTTTTTTCAAACTCTATCTTACCCATACCATCAAGGTCATTTCCAAAAATATCGATTACCCTTCCCAGCATGTTCTTACCAACAGGTACCCCCATCTTTTCACCCGTCCTAATAACTAAAGACCCTCTCACAAAATCTGATGAACCTGACAAATTTATACAGTTAAACCTATTCACTCCGGAGGAGTCAACAACCTGAAAAACAATATTATGATTTTTCTCGAGTTTAAGAACCTCGTGTATAAAAGGTTTAGGATCATCTAAAAATTCAATTTCTACTACAACGTCCCTTATACTCACTATTCTTCCTTTAGATTCTTTTATTTCCATAAGGAACCTCCAAAAATTACAGACTGCATACTTGAATTTAAATCTTTATGTTTAGCTTTTTTCATTTCAATATCAGTGTGTCTTATTTTGTCGCCAATATTTTCGGAAGCTATGTCCATACTAATCATCCTTGATGCAAATTTACTTAGGCAAGACTCAAAAACAACCTGTTCAAATATCAAGGATTCAATTTGTTTTTCAAAGTGTTCTGCAACACCTTCTACTGACGGTTCAAATAAAAACCTATCATCATAGCTTTTTAGGCTGCTCTCTATCCTTTTTAGTTCTACCGGAACCTCGGTTCTTGTAGCCACTTGGGAAAGAACACTTCTAAACGAACCGTGATAAACTACGACATTAGAGTACTCCGTAACTTTTTCTATTAATTTTTTAATTCCGGGCTCGTCTATTCCGTTATCCATCATTTCAAAATAAGTATGTTCTTTTTTAGTTCCTAAGTTTTCATACATTCTCTGACCTACTTTTCCTACTATAAAAATGTCAGCGTCGGAGTTCAGTGCATCCTTTTTAAATTTTTCGAATGTATTTACTATAATATCTCCGTACATACCCGTATTTGATGCAAGTAAAATGTAAACTGTCTTTCCATTAGTGTTTAAAATTCTCTCTTTAGCCTTTCCTTTTAAGGATTTCCTATAAATTCTATATGCATAAGAGATGTAGGCAAAAGCCTCATTTAAACCCCTCATAAATTCTCTTCTTTCTAAAATAAATTTCTTAACCTTTCGCATCCTTAGAGCAGCTATCTCTTCGTAAGATTCGACCATATTAAGAAAGCTTTGTAAGTAATCCAATTCGTCTTTTATATTTTTTAACGATTTCATTCTGTACCTCTATCCATATAATCAATTAAATCTTTATGAGACGCACTTACCTTACCAAGTAAAGCATTGAAATCAGGAGAAGTTGATATAAGGTTAGTAACTTTATCCTTAAAAACCGTATCTTTGTCATACAGAGACTGAGCTTTCATTTTGTAAAATTTGATCTTACCGGAGGTTTCCTCTTTTAAGATACCTGTCCAAACTAGGACAAACATCAGTATTTGTATATCCATTGAATAGGTTTCCTCATTCTCTTGATCAAACAACTGATTAATTTTTTTACCCATATCAATG
>Ga0116177_10001082_pt1 | contig 20264 bp, 13 predicted proteins | sample AD_STIC10_MetaG_FD_89750 | JGI IMG/M metagenome (GOLD analysis project Ga0116177, IMG submission 89750) | Active sludge microbial communities of municipal wastewater-treating anaerobic digesters from USA - AD_STIC10_MetaG | ecosystem: Engineered > Bioreactor > Anaerobic > Digestate | place: USA... | reverse complement strand
GTTGCGGAGATCAGCGAGTTCGTCGCGGTTCATTTCCGACAGAGCCCGCCCGTTGATCCACATCTCCCCCGAGGTGGGGCGGTCAAGCGCGCCGATCAAGTTCATCAGGGACGATTTACCGGACCCAGATGGTCCCATGATTGCGACGAATTCGCCCTCATGGATATCAAGGCTTACGCCGTCGAGTGCGCGGACTTCCTGATCGCCCATGCGATAGACGCGGGTAAGGTCCCGGCACGAAATGATCGGCCTGGCGGTGGTCACTTCTGCTCGCCCTTGCCGGCGGTTGCGGCGCGAACCACGAACGTGTCGCCTTCCTTCGCGCCGCGAATGATCTGGGCGTTCGAGCCATCCGACAGGCCGATGGTCAGCATATGGCGTTCGAGCTGTCCCTTGTCGTCCAGCTTGTAAACGGTGACGCGCTTCTGCGATTGCATCTCTGACATCGCTTTTGAAACGGCTGCGTATTCCTGCTCGTTCAGGTTGCGGCGGAAGACGGCTTCCTGCGTCTGCTGCATCTTGGCGCGGCGTTCCTGCATCGCCTGTTGCTGCAGAATGCTTTGTGGCGGGCCGAAGCCCGGGCCGCCGACGATTGCGCCTGCGCCGCCCTGCTGTTGCTGTGGATTGGGGATGGAGGCCATCGCCCGCTGCATTTCGCCCTGCATCTCGCTCATGATCTTTTCGACGCGGGCTTCATCGACGCCGGCTGTCTTCAGCATCTCGCCGAATTGCGGGCCCGGTCCGCGACGTTCGCCGCCCTGACCGCCACCTTGGCCACCTTGCGGGCGCTGGCCGCCTTCACCCATCGCGACAGCAGCGCCGGCGCCTTGTTGCCCGCCGGGGCCGCGACCACCGCTGCCTTCTCCGTTGCGCTCCTGTTCGGCGCGCATGGCTTCGGCGACTTCCTTCGGCGGCTGGAAGCGCGTTGCGTCATAGGCGATGCGCAGCACGTCGGTTGCGCGGTCTGCCGTGATCTCGACGTTGGCGGTCATGCCGGGCAGCAGCTTGCCGTTCGGATTGCGCGCGTTGACGACGACTGTGTAGGTGACGACGTTCGCGGTTTCGGCGCCGAGCTGGCGCACCTGCACGACCGAGCCCTGAAACCGCTCGCCGGGAAAAGCATCGACGGTGAAGACGACCGGGTCGCCATTGTCGATGCCGCCAATGTCGGACTCAACGACGGCGGCTTCGATCTCGATCTGCGAAAGATCGGCCGCAACAACGAAGAACTTGGCGACAGTCTGTGACGACTGAACGGTCTGCCCGACTTCAACAGTACGGCTCAGGATCACGCCATCGATGGGCGAACGGATCTTGGTGCGCTCAAGCTTGGTGATCGCGTCCTGCACGGTGGCTCTCGCGGTCTCGAGGCCTGCGATGGAGGATTTCAGCGACACTTCCTCGGTCTGCAGCGCGAGCTTGGCGTTGGTGTAGGTCTGGTCGGCCAGCTCCCATGCCTGCTGTGAAATCGCCTGCTGGTCGAACAGCGCTTTCTGGCGGGTGAAGTTCTTCTCGGCCACGTCGAGCGCCACTTTCGCACGGTTGATCGAGGCATGGTTGTTGTCGACGGCGGCTTCCGACTGGCGCTGCCGCGCGCGGGCCTGATCGAGCACGTTCTGGAATGTTTCCGGATCGACCTGCGCGAGCACCTGATCCTTCTTCACCGGATCGTTGAAGTCGACATAGATCGCGGTGATCTTGCCCGAGACTTCCGAGCCGACATCGACCTTCTCGCGCGGCTGCACAGCGCCCGAGGCTGAGATCACGCGGGCGACATCGCCCTTGCCGACTGTCACGGTTTCGTAGGTGTACTTGCCCGTCGCCGCGTTGGCGCCGCCACCGAGGACGAGAGCTGTCGCCGCGATCCCCACAATGACCGCCCCCGCGATCCCGATCAGAACTTTCTTGTCCATCTGAACTTTCCGCTCGCCCGCCGACCCCGGCTGGCACTCGCCTTCATATGCGCACTTAAATGAATACTGCTGGTATTTCCGTCTCGGTCTCACGTAAAATTCAAAGTGGTAACAACGTGTATCAGGTGCGCGAAGGCCCGAAATACAAGGCCTTTCGAGGTGACGGTACGCCGCGTTTGACGCTTTCCCGCGCGAAGCGATAATGCCCCTGCCGGGCGGTTTCCGCTTCGGCATGTGCGGGCGTTGAAATGGTGAAGCTCAGGTCAGGCAGGACGGCGGCGTGCTGGAGCTGAGGGATGTCTCCCGAGCAGCCGGCCGGGAGCCGGTTTTGGCGCGGGCGAGCCTTGCCCTGTCGCGCGAGACGCCCACCGCGATCGTCGGTCTCTCGGCCTATGAACGCGACACGCTGATCCGCGTGCTTACAGGCGCCGAAAGGCCCCAGACGGGATCCATCAAGCTCGACGGAAAAGACATCGCCCAGGCCCGGCGCGAGAAGGGCAAGGTCGTTCGGGTCGACGCGCCGGCGCCGCCGAAGGCAGGACAGAAAGCGGGGAAGCGCGGGAGCGTGGACGCGGGTGATCTCGACCAGAAGTTGCGGCTGGCGATCACGAAGGCGAGGGGCGCGAAGCTGATTGTGCTCGATGCGCCATCGTCGGGGCTGGACAGTGAAATACGCGAAAGGTTTGTCGCCGACCTGAAGACGCTGCTGTCGGAGACAGGCGCTGTTGTCGTGCTCGTCGCGGGCGATGCGGATGAAGCGCTCGGTCTTGGCGGACAGGTTGTGGTGCTGAACCGGGGCGAGATCATCCAGTCGGGCGCTGCGGCGGACGTGTTTGCACATCCGGTAAATCTGAAGGCGGCGGTCGCCACGTCTTTTCCCGTGCTCAACACGCTGGCGATGACGGCGCGCGACGGGCGCGGCGTGCTGGCCGACGGGGCCAGCTTTCAGCCGCCTGACGAGTTGCGCTTGCCGGACGAGGGCCCATGCACGGTCGCTTTCCATCCCGACGACATGAGGCTTGAGCGCGCGGGCGCGGGCTGCCTGCGCTTTGTGGTCAGGGCGGCGGGCGAGGAAGTCATCGGCGGGCGGCGTTTCGTTCGTGTGAATTTCGCGAATGCGAGCTGGCTGACGCCGCAAGCATCGTCCGCGCCGCATGCGGGCGCGATCCTGAACGCTTTCGTCGAACGCTCGCGCCTGATGGCGTTCGATGCAACGGGCAAGGCGATAAACTGAGGCCACTCCGCCGCCTGTGGTGCGCGGGGCCTTGTGCGAATATCGCTAGGCCAGACCCTTCAACGACGCGGGGGAGCGTGTCGCCAGCGTGGGCGAATCGAACTTCAGGAACTCCGCCAGCGGCATGCCACGTGCGATCGCCAGGCCTTGCACGGCGTCAGCGCCCATCGATTGCAGTAGGTTCAGGCTCTCGGCGGTTTCGATGCCCTCGGCGGTCACGGTCATCCCGACGCTGTGGGCGAGGTCGATGATCGCCTTGACCAGCATGGCGCTGGGCTTGCCGCGCACCATGCCGTCCGTGAACGTCCGCCCGATCTTCAGCTCCTGCGCGGGATGGCCGCGCAGCGGAGCGAGGGGCGAGGGCGATGCGCCAAAGCCCGAGATCGCGATGGCCATGCCTGCATCGCGCAGGTCCTTCATGGTCTGGATCGCGCGCGGATCATCCAGCGCTGCGACATCGCCGGTTATCTCCAGGCACAAGCGCGTCCCCGACCGCCGCATCTGGCGCATCGCCCGCTCGGCAAACGCGCAGTTGACGATGAGCGACGCCGGTATGGCGATCCCCAGCGTGATGTCGCGACCAGCCTCGCGCATGCGGCGCTGATCCGCGATGGCGCGATCGATCATCCATTCGGCAAGCTGGCGCATATGGCCCGTGCGGATGGCAAGCGGCACGAACTTGTCCGGCGTCAGGAAGCCGCGCGCGGGATGACGCCAGTGGGCCGTCGAAGTCGCGCTGAAAACACCGTGCTTGCGCACATTGTAAGCTGGCTCGTGCGTCAGGAAGATCTCGCCGCGTTCCAGCCCCAGAAGCATCTCGTTCATCAGCGACAGCGTGGCAGCGGGATCGCTGTAGGTTGCTTCGTCAAACACGCGGGCGTCGCGGCGTTCAACGCGCGCACGGTCCAGCGCCGATTCCGCGCGCTGCAGCAGGGCGAGCGGAACATGCGGCGCATCGGCATGGCAGGCGAGCCCGGTGGTAACGGCGATCTCGATGCGATCCTCGCCCACACGCGTCGGCTGCACGGCGATCGCCGCGATAGCTGCTGCCGTGCGTGTAGCAGCCTCCGCGCTTTCGGCGCGGAACACGGCGGCGATCCGGTCAGGCCCGGCGCAGCCAACGAATATCTCGCCGTATGTCGCCGAGATGCGGTTCGCGATGGCGGCTGTCAGTTTCACGCAATGCCCATGGCCGATGGCGAGACGCAGGCGCTCGAACTCATCAATGGCGAGGATGACCGCGAACAACGTCTCGGGATCATTGGCGTCGCGCATTTCGGCGAGGCGCGCTTCCATGGCATTCAGGTTCGGCAGGCCGGTTGCGCCATCCTGCCAGGTAAGGCGCGCGATGTGCTGGTCCCGTTCCGCGATCCGGCCGGACATCAGGTTGAAGCTGGAAGCCAGCGCCGCCATCTCGTTGCGGCCTTTCACGCGAACCTCGATCCGCTCGCCCTCCGCCGCACGCGACAGGGCGCCGCCGATCTCCGTCACGCCGCGCGCAATACGATGAGCCACCAGCGTCCGGATGATTGCGTACGCCAGCAGTCCCGCAAGCGCCGCTGCACTGGCCGCAGGAATGGCTGCGATGTGGGCAAGCAATGCCGCTGCGAGAACCAGCGCCGTCGATGTGACGGCGCAGAGCGTGGCGATCTCGGTGGACAGGCGTCGGAACACGTGCGCGCTTTCTGCTGCAGGTGTTCAAATTGACAGGCGGGACTGAAGGCCGGGTAAAGGGTGTGCTAACAGCGTATGAATGCCGGGGCGGGCCTAGTGCGCCTTGTAAGGGTCCGGCCCGCCTTCCGCGATGAAGCGATCGATGCGCTGTTCCAGCACCGGCAACGGCACGGAGCCAAGCTGCAGAACCGTGTCGTGGAAGAAGCGGATGTCGAACTTTTCGCCCAGCGCCGCCTCGGCTTTCTTGCGGCCTTCGACGATTGCCATCTCGCCGAGATAATAGCTCAGCGCCTGTCCCGGCCATGAAATGTAGCGGTCGACCTCGGTGGTGATCTCATGGTCGGCCAGCGCAGTGTTGTCGCGGAAGAAGGCCTGCCCCTGTTCACGCGTCCAGCCCTTGGCGTGAATGCCGGTATCGACCACCAGCCGCGCCGCGCGCCACATCTGGTAGCTCAGCATTCCGAACTTCTCGTAGGGCGTTTCGTACATCCCCATCTCTTCGCCGAGCAGTTCGCAATACAGCGCCCAGCCTTCGCCGAAGGCCGAGATGTATGTCTTGCGGCGAAACTCCGGCAGGCCTTCCTGCTCATCCGCCAGCGGCATCTGGAACGCGTGCCCCGGCGCGCTCTCATGCAGCGTCAACGCCGGCAGCGAATAGAGCGCGCGCGAGGGCAGGTTGTAGGTGTTCACCAGATAGACGCCCGTGCCGCCACGGCCCGCCGTATAGAATGGGGCCATGTCGGCAGGCACCGGGATCACTTCAAAGCGCGAGCGGGGCAGGCGGCCGAAGAAGTATTTCGCCTTGCCATCGAACTTCTTGGATATCCACGCCGCCCGCATCAGCAGCTCATCCGGCGTCTTGGCGTAGAATTGTGGATCGGTACGCAGGAAAGCGAGGAAGGCGGGAAGGTCGCCCGTGAACCCCGCCTCTTTCATCACATCATGCATCCGCGCCGTTATCTTCGCGACTTCGTCCAGCCCGATCTGGTGGATCTCGTCCGGCGACAGTTTCAGCGTCGTGTATTCGCGGATCTGCGCCGCATAATACGCTTGGCCATCGGGCAGCTTCGTCGCTGCCAGTTCCGTCGTCGTCTTGGGATAATACTCGTCTCGGAAGAACGGCAGCAGTGTCCGGTAGGCGGGGAACACCTTGTCGGCGATGGCTCCCTTCGCCTCGGTCTGAAGCTCCACCCGCGTCGCCGCCGGAATGCTCGCAGGCAGCACGAGGAAAGGCTCGTAGAACGATGATTGTTCGGGCGTCTTGCCGTCGTACACCGCAGAGATTGAAGCGGCCCTTCCTTCCAGCGTCACGCGCGGCGGCGTGAAGCCACGCGCAAGACCCAGCCGCATATTGGCCGTCTCATCAGCGAAATAGCGCGGCACATCGTTGAGGCGCGAAATCCACGCGCGAGCCTGCGTCTCGTTGCTGAACTGCTTGGGGCCATAGCTTGCAACGCTGGTCCAGAATGTCGTGTCGGCGTTCAGCGGCTTTTCGTATTCGCGGAATTCGATCTGCGCGATCCGCACCTCGATCTGGTCGCGATAGATGGCAAGATTGATCCGCCCCTCGGGCGACAGCGACTGCGGATCGAGCGCATCAAGCTTGCCGATGACGTCCTTCATGTAGGCAAGGCGTTCGGCCTGCGATGCGGGGTCAACGCGAGACCAGTTGCGCGGCGCGGCGTCAGCGTCCGGCGATTCCTCGTCTTCTTCGGGATCAAGCGTCTTGCGCCATTCCCACTCGCTTTCGTAGATCGCGCGGAAGCGCGCATCCGCAGCGGTTTCGCCGGGGCTTCCGCTCATTGTCGTGCAGGCTGCAAGCATGCCGAAAGCAACACCCACCAGAACGCTCTTCATGCGGAATCCCGACTTGCGAGACGCCAATCCTAGCCGGGTTCAGGGTGCTTTGGAAATCCGCGTCAGACCGACCAGAGAAGTTCGCCGGATTCACGCAGGGATTGCGACGCCGTCGTGATCCGCGCAATCGAAGCAGGCGCACGGGCAAGCGTGTCCTCCGCGAAGAAAGCGGCGAGCGCCAGCGAGCGGTCCGTCTCCCGGTCCTGCTTGCCATGTTCGGCAAGCGCTGCGCGGGTGAGGTAATGGCCGCCGGCCACATCGCCTGCGAGGTGCAGATAAGCCGTCGCGCCCGACAGCGCCGTTTCGCGGGCGCTTTCCATGGCCGTGATCATCCACTCGGTCGCTTCTTCCAGCGCGTCGCTGGCGACCGAAAGCCGGTCAGCGATGGCGACGAATTTCGGCTGGTTGGTGTCGCGTGCATCGCGCGCGGTCTGGCGGATGTCCACCAGCATCGCCTTCATCGCCGCGCCGCCATCCATCGAGAGCTTGCGCCCGACGAGGTCGATCGACTGGATGCCGTTGGTGCCTTCATAGATCGGCAGGATGCGCGCATCGAGATAGAGCTGGGCAGCGGCGGTTTCAGCCATGAAGCCCATGCCGCCATGAATCTGCACGCCCGTGTTGGTCGCATCGACCGCGCGGTCTGTCGACCACGCCTTGGCGAGCGGCGTCAGCAGGTCTTCGCGCATCTTCGCGGCCTTGCGCGTTGCTGCATCGGGATGGTGTTCGGCAAGCTCGGCGGCGGCGCCGCAGGCATAGCAGATCGCGCGCGAGGCTTGCACGTTGGCAGCCATGGTCGCCAGCGAGCGGCGGATATCGGGGTGCAGGATGATCGGCGCGGAGCCTTCGGCGCCCGGCGCCTGACCCTGCCTGCGATCATTGGCGTAGCCGACGGCGACCTGCAGCGCGGCTTCCGCCACGCCTACGCCTTCGAGGCCAACATTGAGGCGCGCCGAGTTCATCATCGTGAACATCGCCGCGAGGCCCTTGTTGGCCTGGCCGACCAGCCAGCCTTTTGCGTTGGCGTATTCCATCACGCATGTGGGCGATCCATGGATGCCCATCTTGTGCTCGAGGCCGATGCACTTGAACGTGTTGCGGTCGCCGAGCGAGCCATCCGGGTTCACGAAGAACTTCGGCACAACGAACAGCGAGATGCCCTTCGATCCAGCCGGCGCGTCGGGCAGGCGGGCAAGCACGAGCTGGACAATGTTGTCCGTCATGTCGTGGTCGCCCCAGGTGATGTAGATTTTCTGGCCCGAGATCGCATACGACCCGTCGCCATTCGGCAGGGCCTTGGTCTTGAGCGCGCCGACATCCGATCCGGCCTGCGGCTCGGTCAGGTTCATCGCGCCGGTCCATTCGCCGGAGATCAGCTTGGGCAGATACATCTGCTTCTGCTCATCCGTGCCGTGCGCAAGGATCGCCTCGATCGCCCCCATGCTCAGCAGGGGGCAGAGGCCGAACGCCATGTTCGACCCGTGGATCATTTCCATGACCGCCAGCGCCAGCGGCTTGGGCAGGCCCTGTCCGCCGAACTCCTCCGGGAAGGACAGGCTCATCCAGCCGCTTTCGCGATACTGGGCATAGGCTTGGGCAAAGCCCGGGGTGGCGATCACGCCCGCGTCCGTAAGCTTCGCGCCCTGCTTGTGGCCGATGGTGTTCAGCGGGGCGAGAACGTCCCGCGCCAGCTTGTTGGCTTCTTCCAGGATCGGCCCAACCAGCTCCGAATCGAAATTGGGAAACGCCCCGGTGGCCGCAAGGTCATCAAGCCGGGCGATGTGCGCGAGCGTGTGGGCGATCTGGGGAAGCGGAGCATTGTAAGACATGCTCGCTTGTTAGCGCGGCGCAGGCCGCCCTGTCATCTCTCACGGGAGATGTGATGTGGCGTGAGCGGCTACCGCATCAGATTATAGGCTTTGCCATCAACGGTGATTGCCAGAGCTTTCCACTCGTTAACCTTTTGGGTGTGCGGCTGGGCCTCGACTGTGACAGTTTTTCCGGCGGCCAGAGCGTCCTTGGTGAGTCCGCGGTCGACCATTCGCTGCAGGGGGGAAAGCCAGACTTCCAGCTTCTTGCCGCCGCTGTTTACCCAGAGGATGGCGTGCGGCTGTTCCCACTTCAGCTCGGCGATCGTTCCGCTCACCTTTTGCTGCTTCGCAGAATCATAGGCCTCCCAGCCATGGTGGGCCCATGCCGTTCCGGTAATTGCTGCGCCGACAAGCGCCACAGCCGAAATGACTGTGATAATCCTCATTGCTGTTCCTCCTGATCTTGCGCCACCGGCCCCAGTTTTCCGGGCGCCAGCCGACGCGGCTCAATCAGGAAGGTAGTGCAATTCCGGCGTAACGGCCGTTTCGAACTATTTCGGCCCGATCATTTTTTCGGGACGAACCAGCTTCGTGAATTCCGCATCCGTCAGGTAGCCCCCGCCGACCGCTTCCTCACGCAGCGTGGTGCCATTCTTGTGCGCGGTCTTTGCGATCTTGGCGCAGGCGTCATAGCCGAGACGCTCGTTCAGCGCCGTCACCAGCATCAGCGAATTCTCGACGCCCTTCGCGATGTTGTCGATACGCGGCTCGATGCCGACCACGCAGTTGTCGGTGAACGAGATCGCGGCATCCGCCAGCAGGCGAACCGACTGCAGGAAGTTGTACGCCATCATCGGGTTGAACACGTTCAGTTCGAAGTGACCTTGCGAACCAGCAAACGCGATCGCGGCGTTGTTGCCCATGATGTGCGCGCACACCTGTGTCAGCGCTTCGCACTGCGTCGGGTTCACCTTGCCGGGCATGATCGACGAGCCCGGCTCGTTCTCCGGCAGCGCCAGTTCGCCCAGACCCGCGCGCGGGCCCGACCCGAGGAAGCGGATGTCGTTGGCAATCTTGAAGCAGCTCGCTGCAACCGTCGTGATCGCGCCATGGCTCATCACCATCGCATCGTGCGCGGCCAGCGCCTCGAACTTGTTCGGCGCCGTCTTGAAGCCGAGCCCGGTGATCTCCGCGATCTTCGCCGCCACCAGCTTGTCGAAACCCTTCGGCGCGTTGAGGCCGGTGCCGACAGCCGTGCCGCCCTGCGCCAGCTCCATCAGCGAGGGCAGGGTCGACTTGATGCGTGCAATCCCGTTCTCGATCTGCTTCGCGTAACCGCCGAATTCCTGGCCCAGCGTCAGCGGCGTTGCGTCCTGCGTGTGCGTGCGGCCGATCTTGATGATCTTCGCCCACGCCTTCGATTTCTCCTTCAGCGCGCCATGCAGGTGCTCAAGGGCAGGCAGCAGGTCTGTCGCGATCTGCTCGGCGCACGCAATGTGCATCGCCGTCGGGAAGGTGTCGTTCGACGACTGGCTCATGTTCACATGATCGTTCGGGTGAACCGGCTTCTTCGTGCCCATCGTCCCGCCCATCATTTCGATGGCGCGGTTCGAGATCACCTCGTTGGCGTTCATGTTGGACTGCGTGCCCGAACCCGTCTGCCACACAACCAGCGGGAAATGATCGTTCAGCTTGCCGTCGATTACTTCCTGCGCCGCCGCGATGATGTTCTTCGCCAGCTTAGGCTCCAGCTTGCCCAGCTCCTGGTTCGCTTCCGCCGCCGCGCGCTTCACGATGCCCAGCGCCCGCACGATCGGGGCAGGCTGCTTTTCCCAGCCGATCTTGAAGTTGCCCAGCGATCGCTGCGCCTGCGCGCCCCAATACCTGTCTGCGGCCACATCGATCGGGCCAAAGGTGTCGGTTTCGGTACGGGTCTTCGCGGCCATCAGTGCAGCTCCCAGCCTCGGCAAAGCGTGAAAAATCTGCGCTGGCACTAGACCCAAGCGCTTCCGGGATCAATGGTCCGCGCGGCGCGGCGAGACAGGATGCAGCTTGAACGGCGACAGTGATTCCCCAGGCGCGAGCTGGACCCGCCACAACAAGGTGCGCGCGCGTCTGGAAAAGGACGGCGCGCTCGAAGTGCAGGTCGATGGCCTCACCACGCAGGCGAAATACTACAAGCCGCTGCTCAAGGACTTCTTCCGCCTCCATTTCCCTGTCCGCCCGCGCTGGGGCGACTGGTCCGCGCACATCGTCATGGAGTTCACCGGCGACCCCCCGCACATGGACCTCGACAACCTTGCCAAGGCCCTGCTCGACAGCGCCTGCGGTTCCGCCTTCCATGACGACAGCCAGATCGCCCGCCTGCTGGTCGAGCGTCGCGTAGCAGAGCGTGAAGGCATCTGGATGCGCCTCGCGCCCGTCTAGACGGCGCCAGGCCGCGAATGAGCGCTGACGTGCGCGTCGCTTCACGCGGAAGTGCCCCTAGCGCTGCTCGACAGGCGCGGCCTCGCGCCATAATTTCCCGCCACCACACGATGAGCGGTCACCAAGCCGCCGCGATGCACTCGGGAGCTGAAGATGATCAAACCTGCCCAGGCCATATCCATGGCCGTACTTGGCGTTGCGCTGGCGATGAGCCAGCCGGCAATGGCGCAACGCATAGGCGCAAACTCAGGCGTGAAGCACGCCGACGATAGCGGCGCCCCGATCGAAGGGCCCAAGCCCATCGCGGGCTCGAAGTCCTACGAAAGCCCGATCCCCTTCTTCAAGGACCTGAAGCCGTGGGATCCCGCCTACAAGGCGCCGCGCACAGCATGGGGCAAGGCAGACCTGCAAGGCGTCTGGTCCACCGCATCGCTCACGGCTCTCACGCGCGGCGGCGGCCGTGGCGGCGCCAACATCGACACGCTGGTCATCCCGCCCGAGAAAGTGAACCAGCTGCTCGACGGCGCGCAATACACGCAGGCCGCGCGCGACAGCCAGAAACGCACCGATCCCAACTCCGGCGTCTTCACCGACCGCAACCCCGATGCCGGCTACAACGCCTTCTGGATTGATCCGGGCTCCGAATACGGCCGCGTCAACGGTGAATGGCGCTCGTCCTGGATCACATCGCCCGCCAACGGACAGATCCCCTACAACCGCGCCGGCAACGCCGCCGCCGGCTCGCGCATGAACGCCGCCACCACGGTCAACAACACCGGCCCGGAAGTCCGCACGCTGGGCGATCGCTGCCTCGTCTCGTTCGCCAACCAGGGCGGCCCGCCGCTCACCAACGCGATGTACAACAACAATATCCGCATCGTGCAGACGCCCACCCACGTCATGCTCGAGATCGAGATGAACCACGACGCGCGCATCATCCGCCTCAAGGACGAAGTCGGCGCCGTCAAACCGCTGCCCGACCAGATCGAGCAATGGTTCGGCGACTCCCTCGGTTGGTGGGAAGGCGACACGCTGGTCGTCGAAACCCGCAACCCGCATCGCCTTCAGGCGCGCGGCCGCATTCCGCTCTCGAAGGAAGGCAAGATCATCGAGCGCTTCCGCCGCGTGTCGGATGTCGAGATCGATTACACCTACGAAGTCATCGACCCGATCAGCTACACACAGACATGGACCGGCCAGATGCCGCTGCGCTTCTCGAAGGAGCAGGTCTATGAATACGCCTGCCACGAAGGAAACTACGCGCTGCCGGGCATCCTCGTCGGCATGAACGAGGGCAGGGACACCGCGCTCGAAGCAGACGGCGAGTAATCCCGCCAACCTCAAATAAGAAGGGCCGCCCTGCTGCCGGGGCGGCCCTTTTGTTTCTGCATCGGCGAGAGCTACTTCACCGGCTTGAACGCCAGGATCACATTGCCCGGCTGCTGGCCGAACGATCCGTAGCCCGAATTGCTCATCAGCAGGCCGTTGGCCACATACAACGAAGCCGCGTCGATCGCGCCGCCCTTGCCGGGCACGCCGTTCAGCGTGGTGTAATCCTTCGCCGTCTCCTGCTTCCACATCAGCTTGCCGGTGGTCTCATCAATCGCGTGGATCGTTCCGTCCAGCGTCGCCGCGATCACCACGCCATCGATCACCATCGGCGCCGTCGACATCGCAACCGGATGCTGCGGGAAGCCAGGCGGCATGGCGGGCAGGCCGGCGGGCAGCGGCGGGTTGTACTGCCACTTGATCTTGCCCGTCTTCGCATCGAGCGCGTAGAGGCCCGGCTTGATGCTGGGGTCCGCATCCCACTCGCCCTTGATCGGCACGCCGACATTCGAGATCGGGACGAACACCGTGTTGTTGTGGAACGCGATGCCCCAGTGAACGCCGCCCAGCGGCCCGCCGGTGCCCAGCGATTTGCGCCACGCAACCTTGCCCGTATCCGGCTCGAACGCCCACACGGAGCCGGATTTCTGTCCGGCATACACCAGCTGCTTGCCATTGCTCTGCGTGCCGAGGATCACAGACGCGCCGAAGTCCACATCGCGATAGACCGTCTCCGGTGCGCTCGTGCAGTTCAGCAATTCCTTCTTCGAATGAAGGTCGCAGCCGATATTGTAGATGTCGTTCGGCGTGGCGTGGAAGCTCCACTTCTCCTTGCCGGTCTTGAGGTCGATCGCGATGATCGCGTTGGTGTTCTTGTGCGCAGGCGGCGAGTTGCTCTCGCCGGTGCCGAAATAGACCAGCCCGCGCTTCTCATCGACCACCGGCGAATTCCAGATCGGCGCGCCAGACGGGCCCATCAGTGACTTGCCATCGCCGCGGTCGCGCTGGTGCGTTGCTTCCGGCATGGTGTCATAACGCCATTGCTGCTCGCCCGTTTTCGGATCGAGTGACACGACGAAGCCATGGTTGGTGCAGCACACCTCCTTGTTGTCGCTCGCGAACACGATCTCGAACTGCGCAACCGGAACGATGATCCGGTCCTTCAGCACGCTCGGCGTGCCGGTCGTGATCGAGAACGAATACGCCCCGACCGGCTTGGTCCACACGGCCTTGCCCGTGCGCGCATCAACTGCGTGAACCGTCGCATCCTCGCCCGAGAACACCAGCAGCGGCACGCCATCGACCACGCCATACGCCGGGCTCGTCCGCAGCGGTGCGCCGCCCGGCGTTTCATAGACCCATTGCAGGCAGGGCTTGTCGGGGTTCGAAACGTCGAACGCATACATCGCCGCCGATTGCGCAACCGGCACGAAGATGTTGTCGCCCACCACCGCGCCCTGCGCGCGCATGCCCGTCGAATCCGGGAAGCCGAGCGACCACGCCAGCTCCACCTTGCCAAGCTGCGCCTTGGTCAGGCCCGCCTGCTGCGCCGTCAGCGCGCGCGTGTTGTTCCCGTCGAAACCGAAATGGGTGATCGTCGCCGCGCCGGAAAGATCAACCGGCATCCGCGCCGCGTCGCACTTCATGCCGGCGGTCCACGAATTCTCTGCCGCCTTCGCGCCGACGAGATAGTTGATCAGCTGCCCGCGCTGTTCCTGCGACAGCGGGCTACCCTGCGCCTTCATCTTACCGTTCGTCAGCGCATAGTTCAGGAACTGAAGGCTCATCTGCTTCAGCGTGTCCTTGGCGGGAGAGCGCGTGGCTTCCGGCTGATCGTGGCACGTCGCGCAGTACTGCTTGTAAACCGTCTCGCCCGGATGCGCGGCGACCAGCACTGCCTGCTGCGGCGCGGGCGCTTCAACCTTGGGCTCCGCCGCCATCTGCACGGGCGCCGGCACATGAACCACCGCAGGCGGCGCGGCCTGACAGGAGGCGAGCCCCAATGCGATGGCGCAGATCGCCGACGCGCGCAGCAGTGTCTTCATTTCCGTCCCCTGGGCAAAGCGGTCTTTGACCGTCATTACGCGGAGTCTGCGACAGGCTCGCGCGATTGGATAGATGCCCCGCCAGCGCGAAAACGCTGCGTCAGGCAGCAGACATATTTTTCGGGACGCGACGAAGCCGCGGCTCAGGCGCCCTTCGTCACGCCCCGCAGGAAGATCTGCACGGCGCGGCGGGCGCGTGTCTCGATCAGGTGCGAGGGCATGGTCGCGCTGTTCACCACCAGCAGCTTGAAGCCGGAATCCTGCATCACCATTCCGAACAGCATCGCGGCGGCGTCGTCCGGGTCTTCGATCTGGTACTTGGCGCGCACGACCGGGGAGGCGAGCCAGTTGGCGATCCGCTCACGCGGAAAGCCGCGCGGCTTCGAGGCGTTCATCAGCTCGGGATACCGGCGCACTTCCGAAATGATCAGGCGGGCCAGCGCCATGGAACGCGGGCTGGTGAAGTGCGTGATGACGCGCACGAGAATGCCGTAGAGTTCCAGCTCGATATCGTCGCCGGGCTTGGGCGGCGTGAAGTCGCCTAGGTCCGCCACGTTCTCGATCAGCAGGGCGCCCAGCAGCTCAACCTGGCTCTTGAATTCGCGGTAGATTGTCTTCTTGGACATGCCGGCCTGGTGGGCCACGGCGTCCATGGTTGCATGTTCAGGCAAGCCGTCGAGAAAGATCTTGCGGGCAGCAGCCAGTATTCGCTCCCTTGGCGAAAGGCTGTTCGCGGGGTCCTCAACGACCTGCATTTGGGCTCCCGATAGGTAAAACGTGATCTACTTAACGCGATCACCATCTTTCCAGTCTATAACAGAATGAGATAGGGAAACGCTATAGTTTCCGAGTTGGGTGTGATGGACCTCCCTGACAATACCCCGGCCGGCGGCGAAGCTGTGTCTGCTGTTTCAGCGGACGGCAGCGGATTTGCGCCCGGACGCCCCGCCACGGCCCCCGCCGACGCGGCCCGTCAGCCCATCCACGCATCGAAAACCGACGTACAACACAAAAATTCCGGCAGACCGGGTCGCATCCGGCTGTCGTCATTCGTCTTCAAGATAAGGGGACAGGCCGCATCAGACGGTCCGCCCAAGACCCAAGACCTCAAATCTTCCTCCCCGGACGCGCAAGGACAGACAAAAATGGTTACGCGCAAAAGCCTCACCTCTGCCGCCGCGATCACCGGCGCGGGCTTCATGATGCTCGCCCTGCATTCGTGCGGCCAGAAACCGGCGCCAGCCGAGGAAAGCGCCGCTGCAACGGTCGCTCCCGCCGCCGCTGGCGACTCGCAGTCGATGCGCGTCACGCGCGTTGAACTCCGCGATCTCGCGGACGAGTTCGTGGCCTCGGGCCGCCTCGTCGTGCGCGAGGAAGCCGCCGTCGGGTCCGAACTCCCCGGCTACCGCGTCGCTGCGGTGTATGTGGATGAAGGCGACTGGGTGAAGCAGGGCCAGGCCATGGCCAAGCTCGACGACGCTCTCCTGCAGGCGCAGATCGCGCAGGCCGAAGCGACCCTCGCCACGCAGAAAGCCTCGCTCGACTTCAAGAAAAGCCAGCTCGCCCGCGCTGAATCGCTCGAACAGGAAGGCGCCTTCTCGAAGGAGCTCCTCGAACAGCGCCGCATGGAAACCGCCGGCGCGCAGGCCTCGCTCGCCGCCTCGCAGGCCCAGGTCAACGAGATGAAAGTGCGCCAGTCGCGCATGACCCTCCGCGCCCCGGTCGCCGGCATGGTGCTCCAGCGCGCCATCCGCCCCGGCGACATCTCCGGCGCCGCCGCCGGCCCTTACTTCCGCCTCTCGCGCGACGGCCTCATCGAACTCGACGCCGAAATGCCCGACGCCAAGCTCGCCCTCCTGAAAGAGGGCAGCCCCGCCTTGGTCACGCTCACCACCGGCGAGACGATCCAGGGCAAGGTCCGCTTCGTCTCCCCGCGCGTCGACGCCAACACCAGCCTCGGCCGCGCCCGCATCCAGCTGCCGTTCGACAAGGCCCTGCGTCCCGGCTCCTTCGCCGAGGCCAAGTTCGGCTCGTCCACCACCAGCGTCCTCACCGTCCCGGCCAGCGCCGTCCGCTACGAAGCGGGTGGCCCGTCCATCATGCTCGTTGCCGACAACAACACGGTGAAGCAGGTCCCGGTGAAGCTCGGCGAACGCTCCGGCAATTACGTCCAGCTCATCGAAGGCCCGCCCGCCGGCTCCCGCGTCCTCGCGGTCGGCTCGTCCTTCACGCTCGACGGCGATGTGATCCAGCCGGTTGAAGAGGGCGCCGTTGCCGAACAGGCCGCCGCGCCCGGAGGCAAATAGCCATGAACCTGCCGATTTCCAGCTGGGCGATCCGCAACCCCATCCCGGTTGTGGTCGCCTTCACGCTCATGCTTGTCGCGGGCGCATATTCCTATTCCAAGCTCCCGATCAAGCAGTTCCCGAACATCTCCTTCCCGATGGTGGTCGCCACCGTCATCCAGGAAGGCGCTGCCCCGACCGAACTCGAAAACCAGGTCACGCGCATCGTCGAAAACTCGATCGCGAGCCTTCCCAACATCGAGCTCGTGCAATCGTCCGTGACGCTCGGCGTCTCGACCACGATCATCCAGTTCGAAATCGGCGTTGATCTCCAGAAGGCCAAGGACGACGTGGAATCCCGCGTCAACCAGGTCCGCACCGAACTGCCCGCCACCATCCAGCCCCCGCTCGTCAACGCGCTGGATTTCACCGGCGGCGCGCTGATGACGTTCGCCGTCTCGCACCCCACCATGTCGGCGACCGAACTGTCCTGGTTCATCGACGACCGCATCGCGCGCGAGCTCCAGTCCGTCAGGGGCGTCGGCCAGACCACGCGCGTCGGCGGCGTCAACCGCGAGATCAACGTCACGCTCGATCCCGTGCGCATGAGTTCGCTCGGCGTCATCGCGGCCGACGTGAACAACACGCTGCAACGCACCTATCGCAACTATGGCGGCGGCCGCGCCGAAGTCGGCGGCTCCGAAACCACCACGCGCGTCATCGGTGAAACCCTCACCGTCGATGAACTGCGCAACCTCACCATCCCCCTGCGCGGCGGCACATCCTATGTGAAGCTCTCAGACGTCGCCGAAGTGGGCGATGGCTCGGCTGAAATCCGCTCTTTCGCGCGCCTCAACGGCCGCCCGGTCGCCGGCTTCAACATAATCAAGGTCGACGACGCCTCCGAAGTCGATGTCGAGAACGGCACGCTCGCCGCCATCGCGCGCCTCGAACAGGCAAATCCCGGCCTGAAGATCACCAAGATCTTCTCGATGACCGATGACACCAAGGCGAACTTCCACGCCACCGAAGCGGTGCTGATCGAGGGCATGATCCTCGCGGCCCTCGTCGTGTTCCTCTTCCTGCGTGACTGGCGCGCGACCGTCATCGCCGCGCTCGCCATGCCGCTGTCGCTGATCCCGACCTTCTTCATCATCTCGCTGTTCGGCTTCTCGCTGAACGTCGTCACGCTGCTCGCCCTCACGCTCGTCATCGGCATCCTCGTCGACGATGCGATCGTGGAGATCGAGAACATCCAGAAGCGAACGCTGGCGGGCTACACGCCCTTCCGTGCCGCCATGGAAGGCGCTGACGCGATCGGCCTCGCCGTTCTGGCCACCACCGCCTCCATCGTCGTGGTGTTCCTGCCGACATCGTTCATGGGCGGAATGCCCGGCCAGTTCTTCATCGAGTTCGGCATCACGGTCGCCGTGGCCGTCGTCTTCTCTCTGCTGGTTGCGCGCTTCGTCTCGCCGCTGATGGCCGCCTACTTCCTGAAGCCGTCGCCCGCGAAACATGAAAACCGCGATGTCCGCAAGCTGCCCGGCTTCTACGAAAGCACGCTGGCCTGGGCGCTCAAGCATCGCCTGATCGCATCGGCCTTCGGCGGCCTGTCCTTCGTGGCCACCATCGTCTTTGTCGGCATGCTGCCCAAGGGCTTCATCCCGACCGAAGACCCCGGCTACATCCTCTTCAACATCTCCGCGCCTCCGGGCTCCACACGCGGCCAGATGGAACGTTCGGCCACGGCCCTCAACGACCTGCTGATGAAACAGCCGGACGTGGAAGACGTCTTCATCTCGATCGGCTCCGGCGGATCGGGCGGCTCGGCTGCGATGGCTGGCGGCGGCGGTGGCGGCGCCGGCCTCACCTCCGGCTCCGCAACCGTCGTGATGCGCGAAGGCCACAAGATGACAACGGAGCAGCTCAAGCAGCACATCCGTCCGCAACTCAAGCAGATCCCCGACATCCGCGTCACCGCGCTGATGACCGGCGGCGGCCCCGGCGGTTCGGACGTCAACGTCCTGCTCACGTCCGAAGACGCGGCCGAACTCGACAAGGTCCAGCTCGCGCTTCTCAACGAGATGAAGGATCTCCCGCAGATCCAGAATCCGCGCCTCTCGCCCGAGCCTCCGGGCCCCGAGCTGATCATCCGCCCGCGCACGGAAGAGGCTGCCCGCCTCAACGTGTCGACGGACGCCATCGCCCAGGTCGCGCGTATTGCGACGGCTGGGGATATCGAAGCCAACACGCCGAAATTCTCGGAAGGCGAACGCCGCCTGCCGATCCGCGTCCGCCTGCCGGATTCGGTGCGCAACGATCTTGCGGAACTGTCCCAGCTCCGCGTGCCCACGCTGAATGGCGGCTCCACCACGCTCGGCGCCGTGGCCGATCTCACCTACGAGGCCGGCCCCGGCAACATCCAGCGCATCTATCGCAAGCGGATGGCGTCGGTTCAGGCTGACTTCGCACCCGGCAACACGTCCGGCGACGCAACTGAAGCCATCGACAAGACGAAGACGATGCAGGCGATCCTCGCGGCCGAAAAATCCGGCACGCCGGGGGCCGTCACCCGCGCCCGCGTCGGCAACGAACAGGCCGAAATGCAAATGTTCGGCGGCATCGTCATCGCCCTCATGGCTGGCGTCGCGCTGATCTACTCGGTCATGGTGCTGCTGTTCAAATCGGTGTTCAAGCCGATGGTCATCCTTGCATCTCTCCCGCTGTCCTTCTCCGGCGCCTTCCTCGCGCTGCTGATCGCCGGCAAGGAAATCTCGATGCCGGTCATGATCGGCTGCGTGCTGCTGCTCGGCATCGCCGCCAAGAACGCGATCCTGCTGGTCGAATTCGCGATCGAGGCCCAGCAACGCGGCAAGAACACGTATGACGCACTGTTCGAAGCCTGCCGCGAACGCGCCCGTCCCATCGTGATGACGACGGTCGCCATGTCAGCCGGCATGATCCCGACTGCCCTCGGCATCGGCGAAGGCGCCGGCTTCCGTCAGCCCATGGCCATTGCGGTCATCGGCGGCCTGATCTCGTCAACGGTGCTGTCGCTGGTCCTCGTGCCGGTCGTCTATTCCTTCGTCGACCAGTTCGAACGCTTCATCAGCCCCTGGGCCGGCCGCCTGGCCACCAAGCCCACCGCGGAGGACGAACTCCTCCTCAACAAGGGCAAGCACGCCGACGTGCCCCCTGCCGCAGAATAAACAAAGGCCCGCTGGCAACAGCGGGCCTTTCGCTTTTCCGGCCATCGCGTCTCGCACGCCCGCTGTCATTCCGCACCCGCGCAAAGCGCGTAGAGGCCGCGCCGCCCGATCCAGCTCCCCCTGCTACGCATGGGGAGGCAACCCACCGCTCTCTCTCCGCTCATCCCGGCGCAAGCCGGGACCCAGAGCCACAAGCGCCGGCGTCAGCCGCTCTGGATCCCGGCTTGCGCCGGGATGAGCGGTAGGCGGTGCGAGAATGGGGGATGGAGCCATATCCAATTCGTAGGACGGCGAAACTTCTTCCGCCCAACTCTCAAAGCACTAGCCGCAAAAGATGGGGGACAGCGCCCCCCAGGTTCAACCGGGCCAGAAGCTGGGGTCATACTCCGACCCATGACCGAGCTGTTCCTCGTTCTCTTGCGCATCCTGTTCCCGCTCGACCCCGTCGCGCGGCTGCGCGAGATTACGCGCGAATATCTC
>Ga0116177_10001080_pt1 | contig 20291 bp, 15 predicted proteins | sample AD_STIC10_MetaG_FD_89750 | JGI IMG/M metagenome (GOLD analysis project Ga0116177, IMG submission 89750) | Active sludge microbial communities of municipal wastewater-treating anaerobic digesters from USA - AD_STIC10_MetaG | ecosystem: Engineered > Bioreactor > Anaerobic > Digestate | place: USA... | reverse complement strand
CTCCGCGAAGATGACGGGGGCCGAGATCGAAAATTTTGCGCATGCAGCGAGAAGGCGTGCCGTCATCTCGAAGATCGACCTCAGCTTGCCACATATTCTGTTAGCTATCGCTTCGAGCGCGGATGGTACGCCGACGCTACCGGACAACCGCCCTCTGTCGGCAGATGAGCGGAAGCTGCTTGCCCATCTTCTCGCAGAATCAGCCGACATGCCGCAGACGGAAATTGCCAAGACGCTCGGCGTCAGTCGGCAAATGATCCATCGCTATCTGAGAGGAACCGATGATGGCTGACGAACGCCGACCGCTGCTCAACCCGGTCCTGAAGTTCAACAGGGATCCCCGTCCGGAAGGAATCACAGGCCGCGGAAAGGCGCTAGCTCCCATCCGTGCTGCACGCCTTCCCGAACAGCGTGTAAAGCTCTCAAATGAGCTGATGGATATGGCGCGATCATTGCCGCGTCAGCCCCGTTTCGCAGGCCATGCTTTGGTATATGCGTCCATGTTCGAGGACTCGTTAGCGCCGACCTGGACACCGCATGACCTCTTTCAACCTGTTCATGGCGCGGCATTGGTGGCGCCCTACAAGCGGGGCTATCTCATCGAGATGCAAGAGGGGGCGGTCGAGCGTCTCTCGGCATTTATCCGCAATTTCGGAACGCTACGCGACCAAGTGGATATTGCCGGGGTGGAAACTATTCGTTTCTTCAAACCAGCCGATGCGCTCGGTGATCAATCGCTTGAGGAACAGTGGCAAAAGGCACCCGAACGACAAGGCGGGCGCGCATTTTTCGCGTCGTTGATTCCGCTTCGCGACGTCAATGCCGCCGAACATCTGCTTCAAGTGTTCGCCAGCCTACGTGACGGTGTTATCCTCGCGCCGTCACGCCAACTGCTGCTCGACCTTGCCGGTGCCGCCGAAGCCGTAAACGATAACGCGCTTGCGCGAGCGGTCCGAGCTATTGGCCAGACCGATCGCATTGCCAGGGCCTTGCGCGACTATCGCCAGCGTCGCCGCGCTGGCGCCACTGTGGTGGTGCCGAATATCCATGCTCTGGGCAAACTCGTTGCTTCGGGTGTGATCATGCGCCTTGATCCGGTGGTTCCGATCGTTGCGACTGACCCCGGTGAAGGGCGTGAGCCAGACCGCCCCCTCCCCGCTGATCTGTCCGGGATGCCGATCGTCGGCATCGTCGATGGCGGTTTGAACGCACCCTCCTACTTGCCTGCGGAGGCATGGCGCGCACCTCCGCTCGTTGAGGGTATCGCGGCAGAAGTTATGCACGGAAATCGCGTCACCTCGCTGGTCGTTCAAGGTCATGAATGGAATAACAATCTCGTTCTGCCCGAACTGCACTGTCGGGTGGGAACCGTCCCGGCTATTGCAAAGCGGGGTTATCCTGGTCCGGATCGCGAAGAGCTTGTCGACTATCTCGATGCGGTGATTACTGCACATCCGGAAACGCGGGTATGGAATCTCTCGTTTAACGAGGACAACCCATGCGAACATGACGCGGTGAGTCACCTTGGCCACGCGCTGGCGATGCTGGCCCGTAAGCACAATGTTCTCTTCGTCAACTCGATTGGGAATAGTCCTGGTGAGCACGCCAAGGCTCCCGCTGACTGCGAGGCGGCTCTGACGATCGGCGGACGCCTGCACACGCCAGATGGTATGCCAGGACGAAGTTGCACGGTCAGCCTTTCCGGACCCGGCCCCTGCGGCATGCTCAAGCCCGATGTTTCCCATTTCTCGCACGTCCGCGCACTCGGCGGTGCCGTCATCGCCGGTTCGAGCTTCGCGACCGCGCTCGCATCGCCGCTTGCTGCTCATACGATGGACCGATTGCGCGAACCGGACCCTGATTTGGTGCGGGCCTTGCTGATCCACAGTTCAGATGGCCACGGCCACGATATCGCACGGGGATTTGGCACTCCCGACGCGATGCAGCTCCCGTGGGAATGCCGTCCCGGGACTGTGACTCTACAGTGGAAGGCGTCATTGCGTGATCGCGCTTCTTTTTACTGGGAACTTCCGATCCCGCCGGCCCTGCTCAAGGACGGCAAGCTAAAAGGAAAGGGCCGGCTCACCGCAATATTGAACCCGCATCCTATGGTCGACGAATTTGCGGGCCCGAATTACTTCAGCGCGCGACTTAATACCGCGGTTCAATATCCAAGTGGCGAGAAGTTCAAAAACCTGCTCGGCTCGATGGACACCGACAAAGTGCCCGAACTGACCGCGCGCGCCATCGATCATAAATGGTGCCCGGTTCGCCAGCATAGCAAGGATTTTACGCGCGGTCGCGACGTCGATGGATCGATGCTCCGCATCTATGCCCGGACCTATACGCGCGATCACTACGTCTATGGCCTCAACAGCGCCGATCAAACACCGCTAGACGCTGTTTTCGTGTTGTCACTGAGCGGGATCGACGAGCGCGACGACATCTACAGCCAACTCCGCGAGCAGCTCGGTGCCTTCGTCGAAACATCGGTTGTGGATACCGACATCGATATTAATCAACAAGGAGATTGAGATGGCTGACAATGACCGAATGGTTTTTCGTCGCGCGAGTGACCAGAAGTGGATCGACAAGCGGAACGGTGCGTCGCGCGGTTTCGTGCATGACACCCAAGCTGCAGCGGCGACGACCTCCAAGGCGCGTTTGCTTAACTCGGGAGGCGGCGATCTTACGATCAAAGGTCGGGATGGCCTAATCCGGAGCAAGGATACGATTGGCCGCAAAGATCCGTTGCCGCCGCGCGACAAGGAGCATTGAGTGGCAGAGGCCATGTGAACACCATCAAACACGCCGATCGCGTGTTGCTGGCCGAAGAAATCCCGGGCGGGATTCGGCCATCATCGCAAATCGGTGCCGCAAAGCGGCTATCGATCAGAAAATGCCAACATCATGAGCGATAGAACGGCATTCTATCGCTCATGCCCGGCTTCGGACGAAGCGAAGCGTTTCATCGCCAGCGGTCAAATAGACCGCTCTCCACGGCTCGTACGCGAGAGAATGACGAGCGTCGATGACCCCTGCGCGTTCCAGATAGCAGATTGCGCTATTCATCCGCCGTGGTTCCCAACCCAAAGATTCGGCAAGCTGTTCGGTTTGGGCGTCCTCGACACCCTCCCCAATCAACCGGTTGGCAATGGTCAGGGCATCTGCCTCCGGGTCAAACGGCATGACGCTTGCATCGAACTCCACGAACAGACTGCCCATAGGCGCCACGGACAAATCGCCATGGTCGCTCTGCCACAAGAGACCTGCATCTCTGAGGTCGAGTATCCCCAAGCGCACATCCGCAGGCGCGATGCCAGTTGCTTCGGCGATTTCATCTGGCTGCATCATAGGATCGAGCGACGTCGCATGCTCACTCTTTTTGACGAGAAGCTGAGCGACGGCGATGGCTGACAGCGACCATCCTTCGAGACCAGAGGGCACTGTTTCCACGTAGCGCGGCTTTGCACCGAGCGCCGGCTTTCGGCTGACGTCATGCAGTCGATCGACCAACGCGGCAAGATTTGCTTCGACGGAGGGATCGATTGCTTCGCAGAGCAGCGTTTGCAGAAATGGCGAAAGATCGCTCACTTCGACGCCGACCCGCAACGGCACCATCCGGCTCTTGCCTCCGACGAGGCGCACCAAGCCGACATCGATTTCGCGGGCAACCCACGGTTTGGTGATGGAGATCGGCGTGAGGATGACCATGAAATGAGTCATCTCCCCCAGGCCCTCCTCCATCTTCTGACGAAGGCTGTCGCCCGGCTCGATCTCCCATTCGTCGAACCACGTTTCGATACCATGATCCATAAGATACCGGGCGAGCGGACGGATCATCTCCTTGTCCTCGCTGGCATGCGCGAGATACACGCGCGGCTCGGCCGCCATTTTGTCCACACCCATTATCGTCACATCTCCCACGTCGACGCCCAGCCGTTTTTCAAGCAGACGCGCGAAGGCGGGCGAACCCGATGTGCGTATGCCCACCCGATTTTGCGGCAGACGATCAACAAAGACGACAGCGTGCTTGCCCGTCTCGGGATCGACGATCGAACCCGCAGCGCCCCGCGCCTTTTCCTCGATCGCCTGCATCCCCAGCTCCATCGCGTGAGAACTGATTTCTTCGGCAAAACGCCCAGCATCGAACGGGCGGCCGTTGTGCGTGATTTTGATCATCGGCCGTGCTGCCGAATGAAACGCCGAAGAGAGACTACTTCGTCGTCGCCAACGGTGACGCCCTGCGTAGGATAATCGTTCTGGATCGACTCGCGGCGCCTCCCTTTCGGAAAAAGCGCAACCAGCTGGCCGAACGCTGGATTGAAGCGTCGCCGCTCCCATCCGCTCGCGCTTTCAAGGGCGCGGGTGTTCCCCAATTTCGGATCGTCAATCAGCATCCGTGCCAGCACAACGGCGTCGCGCAGTGGGTCGTGCTTGGTAATGCCCGGGTCCGCCGCAACGAAAAGTTCATAGGTCGTGCGGACCCGAGGAAGTTTCGGTCCTATGAGCGGACTGAGCTCGACAAGACCGTCCGCCTTCAGCTCGGCGAGCGCCTGACCCAGTTGCTTCTTGTCGGAATCGGGAAACGCCTCAAGCAGATCATCACCGAAATGCCCCGGCAAGCCATCCTTGCATTGCATCGCCATCCACGCGCCGAGCTTCTGCGCTAACGGGCTCAAATGATCATAATTCATCGTCTATTTTCCAGCTTCATTCTTAGGGCCTGCCAAGGCGTTTTCTGACAGCTTCGTCAGTGTCATGCCACTGACCCTGGTGGTCATAATCGGCGGCGAGCTCCAGCAGGCACCGCGCGGTGAAGGGATGGTCAAGGCGTATCGCCTCAGCGTCACCACGAAACTTCTTGGCCAGATCGCGCTCTTGTCCGCCGCCGGGGGCCCTCCAGACAACGCCACGACTGTTGAATTTCCCGATATGGAATCCGGAATTTACTTCCTCCGTTCCAATTGCGTCGAGCGCATCGCGCACGGCAGGATGCGGCCAATAGCCGTCCTTTCCCCTGGGAGATTTGGCGAGAAGTGTTCCGATACGACGATCGCCCGAACCTTGGCGCCCAGCTGCCGCGCAACCGGCTCGCGCGGCAACGATCCAGGCAAGAAGCGCAGTTGCGTCGAGGCTGCCGTCTTCCCGCGTGCCGGGAATACGCGCCAATCGGTCCAGCAGGTTCCACACCTTCGTGAGCAGCGCCCGCCGCTGTTCTTCCGACACGTCCCTATCGACGGGCTCCGGTGAGCCATCGTCTCGTTTGAACAACAACGTCACCAAGTGTACAAACTCGCTCGGGTCGTTGGCGATCATTGCTTCCAGCGCCGGGATGCCATGCTTGTCGTGCCGCAATCCGTCGAGAAACAGGAATTCGAGCTGCGCGCGTTCGGCAAGCGGCATCGCGTCGTCGATTGCAACGGCCGCGAGCGCTTCGCCGATGCGCCAAGGATCGATTCTGATGACTTTCGCTTCATCCGGCTGCGCCGCGGGTATCCCGCGCAGAACGCGTACCAAATCTGCGATATCCGCTTTCTTCGCGATCGATCCGACAGCTTCGAATGTTGCAAGCGGGCGTCCAGCGCCAAGTGCGCGATCGATCATGAAACTCAGATCGGACGATTCCAAGTGCCACGGTTGTAGCACGACCTGCTGCCAATAGCGCAGGGACAGCGCAGGCCGCTCGCGCTCGATCGCTTCCCAAGTCGATCGCTCGAATGGTGCCGCAAGGAACAAGCGCAGAGCATGATCGTCGCTGCGCGAGGCATCGTTGAACAGTGAACTGCGGAGGTCTTCATCAGCCCGACGGACGAACGAGACCAGGCAGGAATCTATCGCTGGAGCCATATCAACCTCGGGCCAGGCGAGTAGCTCGGCAACGGTTTCAGCCTCATTGCCTTGCGCGATTACCTGACCAAGCGCGTAGCCCACGGCCCCATGCGCCTTACCACTCTTGAGCAGTGCCACAACGCCGCTCAATCCACGCAACCCATATAGCTCGGCGACCGCCAGCTCGCGCGCTTTGCTGATCCGCCGATCGCGCGCCTCGAAATCGAACTTATCGTCCTCGATCTCTCCCCGAGATTCGGGGACGAAATAATCAGCGAACAACCACCGATGACGCATTACCGGGTCTTCGGGCACCAGTTCTTTGGCGAAGGCAGTAATGCGGGTTGTTACTGATGTATCGGTTCCACGATGTTCATTTCGCACAACATTCCGCCGGAGGCGTTCGCCAAGCTCGGCGCGATCGACGTCGGGTGGTCCGGCGGCAAGCCACTCTTCGGCGCGGTTGATCAGCGTATCGCGATCCTCGTCCGCAAGCTCGCCGAATTGCTCAAATAGCTGGCCGAGCTGCTCCATGCTGTATTCAGGCCAAGCCAGCAGCAAATCGAGTGCCTTACGCCGCATCGTGAACTGGTCGGAATGTAGTGGGCGGGCGTCGCTACCGGCCGCATCATTGCGCCAACGCGGATGCGCGTTGGCGCTGGCAAAGCCATGATCGCTCAATTCACCCATCAGGAGCCGCCATGCGGCATTCGATCGTGTTTTAGCGAAGGCTTCGATTTTGCGAAGCCGATCGTTGAGTGGCGCTGCGGTCTGCGGCCACCAGAAGCGCACCAGGGAGCTAAGCGAATTCTCAGGTTTGTTGGACCAGTTGTCGTCGATCACTACCTCGCTCAACCTACCCAAAATGTCGAATGCCCGCCCAAAATTGTCGCGGTTCCACGCGACTAGCTCCAGAGCCCAAAGCAGGCCAGTGCGATCCGGGCCATCGAATGGCGCAGTTCCGACCGGACGAAGCATGGCGAGAATTTGCGGATTTGCCGATTTCAAATCGGCTTCGACCGCGTTCAGGAACGCGTCTGGCGCCGCCTCGGCAAGGAGCTGTAGGTCGCCTTGGCGGCTTAACCAGGCACGAGCATCGGCACCTTTGAGAACTCTGCCGACGAGCCTTTCGATCCGCGCGGCAATACTTCCCAACCGCGCGCCGATCAACCGGTCGCCATAGAGTGCGAGCAGGACGAGCAACTCGCCCACCGATTGGCGGAGTGCGCCGGAAACCTCGGGCCGGTTTCCGAGAATGTTTGCGCGCCACCTTTCTTCGACCGGTAGGTCGAATTGCGGGTCGTCAAGCGAGAATACCAGTTCCGCGAGTTTCAGGAAGGAGTCCAAATCCCCGGGCGTGATCGCGTCGGCGATCGCGAAGAGTGCGTCCTTTCGAGACACCAATCCGCGATAGTTTCCGATTGCCCAAACCGGCGCATCTGCAAGCGATGCCAATTCGGCGACATCGCGTTCGATCTCCTGCTGTTTCTTCCCAGCCAGCAGTTCAAGGCAATCGACATCGCCGGCGATGTCGCGCTTCCAAGCGCCAGCCAGAAAGATCGGCACGAGCTTTCTGAGCAGGTCGGCTCGATGCGCCCATGCCGGACGGCGTAGCTCCGGCGAAAGCGCGAGCCTACGGCGGAGAATGGTCGGAGAGTTACCCGCTTCTGCGCGCCAGCGCGGCCAGTCGTCCCGACCGATCTCCATATCCTCCAGGGCTGTATCGAAAGCCTCGTCGCCGAGCGGCTCAAGCGCGATGTCGGGATCTTGCTCGATTGTCGTGCGCGCGCGCGCCGTAATGATGCGATGGGTGCGATAGAGGCCCGACGCTGCGAGTTCGGTCGCGGCGTTTTCTGTGATGAGTATCGAGTTAGGTGCCGCCGCCGCCAAGCGCCGCAACGCGTCGGGCGACGAAACCGTGCTTGCCGCACTTATCGCAGCGCCGATGCTGCCGTCCGGCTCTTTGAGCGCTTCTGCCAAGAAAGCCGTCGCTTCATCGACCGAGTCCGCTACGACGACGAACGGCCGCTCATTGGGCGATGCCAGCCAATCGTGCAACCGCGTCCGATGCGTCTCGATGGCGGGCTCAAACAGCTTTGCCGACAGCGCAGGTTGCGCCGCTTCGGCCCATGACCGCCAGACCTCATCCATCGGCCGAACACCATCGACCGATCGGTTGAGTTCATGAGCGAACCACGCTTGCGTCGGCGCCGATTGATCGAGCCATTGCGCGAGATCGACGGCATCGAGAGCGCGAACGTCGAGCCAATCGCCGACTTCCCGCTGCTTTGATGCCCACACATCCTTTCCAGGCCAATTTCGCGCCGTGACAAATACAAATGTTGTGGAGCGCCGTTCGGCGGCCGACAACTTACGACGCTCGGCGATATCGGCAGTGGGTTTGCCTTGGAGGTCGCCGGAAACACTGAACTCCCACCCCGAAATGCCTTCGGGAACCCAAGGACTGTTCCGAGGCGATTCAACGCGCCCATCCCAGCCTGGGCGCTGCCCGGCGTCATGGCCCGGAAAGTCGACTGTCTTCGCGTCCGGCACGACGGAATGTACCAGTCGGCGCACCAGAACCGGCAGCAGGGCGCGCGCGCGATTGGTTTCAGCCCACCGCGCAATGTCTGTTGAAGTGATGTCATGATAATCGGCCGCGTTGCGCTTCCATTCGGAAGCGGCATCGGCCACGGCGGCGGAGTCGCGTGATTGTTTGACAGCTCCGGCATCGACCATGCCTTGGTCGCGCATCAACGCTTCGCCATCCACGGGAAACACTTGGGCCAGTTTGGCCGCCATCGCCTTGGTCAGACGCGTCTTCCCGGAGACCAAATTCGACAAGCCGGGCCTCGCCACCTTTAGGCGGCGCGCAGCCTCGCTTATTGAAACGTCGCCAAAGCCAGCCTTGATCACCCCTCCTATATCGGCCTGTTTCATCGCAAAGCGTCTCCTGTATTGAAATCTAATACAGAAATCGTACATAGATACAAAGATAAAATGTTAAACCCCGAAAATTCCTCGATTGAGGCAGTTAAGTCCCGAAAATTCAGTCATCCCGATGTCGATATTGCATGCGCCTTGGCTTAACTCTCGTTTTTTCGGTTTTTGCCCTTACTAATCCCCGAAAATTCGGATATAGGGGTTTTGAGGAGGCGCTAATGCCCGAATTTTCCATCGCTACGCTGCCGGAGGTCTTCGTTTCCGACAGTTTGATTTCCAAGGCCGTTTATGAGGCCGTTGAGCGCGGGCAGCTGCGTAAGCTCGGATCACGCCTTTACACGCGTAATCTTCAGGACGATCCCGAACGTCTCATCAGACGGAACTGGTATAGTCTCATCGCATCCTACTATCCCGATGCGGTGATCGCCGACCGCACGGCACTCGAAAACAAGCCGGCCGAAGACGGCTCGGTTTTCCTGATTTCGTCGAAAAGACGAGAGACCGAGTTACCTGGTCTGACCTTCCGCCCCCGCTCTGGGCCGGAACCGATCGACAGCGACCGGCCGTTCAGCGGCGTGCGGCTCGCCTCTATTCCGCGCGCCTATCTCGAAAATCTGCGCGAATCGCGCGCGCGCAGCGGCCGACTCCCGCGCACCCTGTCACGCGACGAGATCGAGCAGCGCCTCGATGCTCTGATCCGCCAGCAAGGTGAGGCCGCAGTCAACCGGCTGCGCGACGATGCCAGTGCCATCGCGCCGCAATTGGGCTATGAGGCGGAAGCCGCCGAGCTCCACGAACTGATCGGCAGTCTGCTTGGCACTCGCGACGGCGACCTCACCAGCACGATCGGCAAGGCGCGCCACGCTGGCCAGCCTTTCGATCCTGACCGCATCCGCCTCTTCGAGACCTTGTTCACGGCACTGCGCGATACGTTCGTCGAGCGTCGGCCCGCGCCCAAGCGCGATGGCGACGCTAATGCGACGCTCGCCTTCTTCGAAGCCTATTTCTCCAATTTCATCGAAGGCACCGAATTCTCTGTCGAGGAAGCCGTCGAAATCGTCTTCGAGGGCATCATACCGCAGGAGCGGCCCGCCGACGCGCACGATGTCCTCGGCACATTCAGGGTTGTGTCGGATCTCGCGCTCCTGAAAGTCCTCCCCACCGACTTTACAGGCTTCCGCGATCTCCTACGCCAGCGCCATGCGACGGTAATGGAAGCGCGCGAAGACAAGGCGCCGGGCGTATTCAAGGACCGGGTGAATCGCGCCGGAAACACGGTTTTCGTCGCGCCCGAGCTGGTCGATGGCACCCTGGAGCGTGGCTTCGAATTTCTGCAAGCGTTGGACGACCCGTTCCAGCGAGCCGTTTACATGATGGTGCTTGTCGCCGAGGTGCATCCCTTTGCCGATGGCAACGGCCGCATCGCCCGGATCATGATGAACGCAGAGCTTGTGGCTAGCGATCAGGAACGCATCATCATCCCAACCGCGTATCGGACCGACTATCTCGGAGCGCTCAAGGCGTTCTCGCACAATGGTCACACCGACCCGCTGATCCGCATGCTCGATGTCGCTCAATCCTACACACATCGGATCGACTGGAGCTCGATTGAGAGCGCGCGCGCCGACTTGGCGGCGACCAACGCGTTCGCCGAAGGCTCCGATGCCAAGCTCAAATTATGACTGGCCTCTCCGATCTCAACGAGTTCCCGATATATGCCGCAAAGTCGCCCCGTTGATCGAACGCTTCTATCTTGACGAGAGCGGCAACAGTGGTGATGCCGCCCTGCCCGGTGCGGCGTTCGATTTCGGCGGACAACAGATTTTCGCGCTTGCGTGCGTCGGCTGCACCGATGCTGCGGGACTTGGAGCCGAGCTCACCCGGCTCGCTGCGCGCCATCGTATCAAATCGACCGAACTCAAATCGACTGCTCTGACCGGTAAGCCGGGCGTCGCGGCCGATATCGCAGCCTTTCTGGAGGCGGCGCAGGTGCCGCTGTTTATCGAAGTCGTCGACAAGCGCTTCTTCGTCGCCGCGCATATGATCAACCATCTGATCATGCCGGCGGTGGGCGATGTTGATTTCTCCCCCGAGGGGCAATGGTTGCGGAACGTGTTTGCGGAATATCTCTACCGCGAAGCTCCGTCGGCCGCTTTTACAACGTTCGTTGAGGCCTGCGGGTCGCCTAGCAACTTTAGTGTCGAGACCTGTTTTGACGCGGCTCTGGTCTGGTTGAAGCAGGTGTCCGCAGAAGACGAAATTGGCTTGGGTCTGCTGCACTTTGCCGACGACAGCTTCAACGACTTCCGTTCGGAGGCCGCCAAAAGCGATCACGCGTTCGAACGCTATCTGCCAATCCCCGACAAAGGCAGTTCGGGCAAGCGCATCTGGATGTTGCCGAGCCTGACTTCGCTCACGAACATCTATGCAAGGGTCAACCTTTACAGGCGGGGCGCGATGACGGGCGTCACCCTGCTGCACGATGAGCAGCTGCATTTCGAAGCCATCCTGCACGACGCCAAGGCGACGCTTGAGCGACTGGCCGCAACGGACGCCGCGCCCAAGGTCCGGTTTGCGGACTATGGGGTGATCAATGGTGCAGCGCTCGAGTTCGGCCAATCCCACGATCATGCCGGAATCCAGGCAGCCGATGTGTTGGCCGGTTTTGTGATGCGCTATGTCCGCGATGTCCTTGCTGGAAAGATGCCAGCTGGCGAGCGCGCGCAGGAGGCGTTTCACAAGATTGTCGGTCTCGGCGATCCGCAACAAGGGTTAGGCGTTAACTTCGTGATGCCGACCCAGAATTTGCTGCGGCTTGGCGTGTTGCCCGCATAGCCGCCCGCCATGACGCCGATCTCCAACGTTCGATTCGATGCTATCGCTGGTTATGCGAGAATGCCGATCGCTGATCTTTTCGGTGAAGAGCTCGCTTATTTCGAGGTCGAGGGCGGGAAAGTCGTTGGCATGCTGCTCGTCGATCACACAGATGGCGACTTTCTGGGCTTGGTATTCGCGCGAGATGCGCGGCTGCGATATCGTAGCGCGGCAGGAACTATGTTTTTCCCCACGCTGGATCAGGCCGAGGCCGCACTCGCCGAAGCGATGGATGCGGCTGCCGCCGCGCCGCCCGAAGACCATCATCAGGCGGACGAAAAGGGTGCCCCGGTAGATTTCTTCGAGCCTGTTCGCGAAGAGGCGTCGCTCAATCCCGACTTTGTTCGTCTGCGTAACGAGGAAATATTCTCTCCTGCCCGCGAGATCATCGAACCGATGATGCGATGGTATGAGGACGCAGACGGGAATTTTATCGAACAGTTCCAGACCACCGGCTTCGACCAAAGAATATGGGAACTCTACATTTTCGCGACGTTGATCGAGCTTGGCTATGAGCTGGACAGAGCGCAAGCCGTCCCTGACTTCTGTGCCGCGAGCCTTGCCGGACAATTTACGCTTGAGGCGGTCACTGTGGGACCTACCCGCCAGAATGGCATTGTCGTCCCACCGCCACCGATGGACACTCCCGAGCAACGGCATGCCTATTTGAAAGAATACATGCCGATCAAGTTCGGCAGCGCGCTTTTCAGCAAGCTGCGTAAAGAATATTGGACGCGACCCAACGTCGCGGGGGCGCCCTTTCTTCTCGCAATCGCGGATTTTTCATCGCCGGGCTCGATGGTCCACAGCCGCTCGGCTTTGGAGCTTTACCTTTACGGCATCGAGCATGAGGGGCGTCACGATGAGCTGGGCAATCTCGTGATCACTCCGCGTAGGGTCGTTGAGCACCGATGGGGTGACAAGGTCGTTCCCTCGAGCTTTTTCGATCAGCCTGGCGCTGAAAATATCAGCGCGGTCTTCATGAGCAACAGCGGGACCATCTCTAAGTTTAACCGCATGGCCTTACAGGGTGGTTTCGGCAGCGGACGCGTTCTCATGATCAGGGAAGGCACGGCCGTTGATCATGATCCTAACGCACTTGTGCCCAAGGTATTTCGAGCGATTGTCAACGCGGCGGGTTATGCGGAGCAGTGGGTCGAGGGTGTAAGCATATTTCACAACCCACGCGCGCTGCACCCTGTGCCCGACGCATGGTTTCCCGGAGCAGCGCATCATCATCTCCTGCCTGACGGGCAGATGCGAAGCCTCACGCCGGATTTTCATCCCTTTGGATCGGTCACACGGCAATGGGCGCCTGTGGACGTAAAGGCTGTGCTGGAGGAAGCTGGCGATCACACGCATATGATGTGGACCATGCCGCGCGACGACGCCTGACGTTGCCGATAAGATGGAATTGACAAGCAAAGCTGGCGCCTGCGGGCATGCCCGCACCGCGCTCTATTACGCAACCCCGCCTGCGCGGCTTGCTCCACCGAGCCGCGAGCCGCGTCTCGGCCTTCGGTAACGATCGCATGGCGCAAGCGCGGTCCTGACGGCCCGCTGCAAATGAGCGGGAATTTCTAAGGTCGCACTCTGCCCCGCGCTTTGCGCTCCTTGGGGTGCGGCGTTTTTGGGCTGACCCGCAGGCTCTCTTGCCTCTCTCCTGGCCGGACGCCCGCTGGCCCACAGGCCCGCGCGCAGGACGTCCGGCTGGCGTCGCGCCGTGCAAGGGTGCCGTTCTTGTTCGGCCGCTGCGCGGCGATATTCTTTCAATGATATTCGACTGATTTTGGACGGCGCGGGTGCGCCGGCGTTTTGTGGCCGTCCCCGAAGAGGGGGATGGGCGGTGCTTCCGGCTAGGCCCACCGCGCTCAGGCGCAACCCGCAAGCGGGTCTTTCACTCTGTTGCAGCCTTACAGGTGCGCCTGATCGCGGCGGGCCTCTTGGTCGCTCTTTGCCGCCCACCCCCCTCTCCGGGGTCGGTGTGGTTTTTAGGGCGAGGAGGCTGTGATGGCGGTTGGCAATCGGAAACGTGGCTTTGGCGGCAAGGGTAAGGCGGCGCTGCGCGCCGCGCGCGGAGGCGATAGCCCGCGCGTTTCGCTTTATGACGAGGTAACGGCGAAGATCATCGCCCAGCTTGAGGCGGGTTGTTTTCCTTGGGCGCAGCCGTGGAATTCGGCGGCGGCAGTGCCGGGACTCCCGCGCAACGCGGTTTCGGGGCGTCCCTATTCGGGCGTCAATGTTCTCATTCTGTGGGGCGCGGTCATTGAAGGCTGCTATCCCTCGCAGGACTGGTTGACCTTTCGTCAGGCGCTGGCCGCTGGCGGATGCGTCCGCAAGGGTGAGCGCGGGCATACGATTTTCTATGCCGACCGTTTCACGCCCGACGATGGGCGCGAGGGCGGAGACACGCCAGAAGGCGAACCCCGCTCGATTCCGTTCCTCAAACGCTTTGTCGTGTTCAATGCCGCGCAATGTGACGGCTTGCCCGAGCGGCTGACAGCCGACCCGACGCCGTTACCGGCCCGCGAACAGCATGAAAGCGCGGAAGCGTTGATTACCGCGACGGGTGCGGATTTCCGCATCGGAGGCGCGCGCGCCTTCTATGACGTTGGCGGCGACTATGTGCAGGTTCCGCCGCAACCGGCCTTTGCCCACCAGATCGACTTTTACCGGACGGCTTTGCACGAACTCGGCCACTGGACGGGAAGCAAGGCGCGGCTGGCGCGTGACCAGTCGGGCCGGTTCGGTTCCGCACTCTACGCCCGCGAGGAATTGTGCGCCGAACTGGCCTCGGCCTATCTCTGCGCGGCGCTAGGTATCGTCCCCACCGTCCGCCATGCCGATTATCTCGGCTCTTGGCTTACCGTGCTGCGCGCCGACAATCGCGCCATTTTCAAGGCGGCATCGCAAGCCAGCAAGGCAGCGGATTTTCTTTTGGCGTTCGTTCGGGAGAGCGAAACCACCTTGGCGCGGGCGGCATGAGCGCCGCGCTCCCCTGCGATGACCGGCTGGCGTCCGAGCAAACGCCCATCGGTGAGCAGACGCTTGTTTACGGCGTCGCGCCGATCACGCCCCGCGACCGTCTCGCCATGCGCGCCAATGCGCCGCTGGAGCCGCGCAAGGCGCAGCGTCCTGCCGATCATGGCCTGTTCGACACCAATGCCCGCAATCAGATCGAGATGTTTTGAAAGGATTTCCCCCATGCTGTTACTCACCCAAGACTTGCGCGCCCGCCTCATCGCCAACGGCAAAAGCCGTGGCGATCATGTGCCAGTCGTCAAATTCTTCAATCCCGTTGGCGCTGCCACTTGGCTGTTTTCCGAACTGGACGAGGACGGCGACATATTGTTCGGGCTTTGCGACCTTGGTTTTGGTTGTCCCGAATTGGGGTCGGCCAGCCTATCCGAGATTGCGGCGGTGAAGTTGCCGTTCGGCCTCACTATCGAGCGCGACCTTTGTTTTGAGGGGCGCTTCCCGTTGACCATTTATGCCGATGCGGCCCGCGTGGCGGGCAGCATCACCGAGGACGAGGCGCGGCTTGAGGCCGCAGCCGCCGCCCGCGCCCAAGAAAATCCAGCCCTTCCGCCGCCTTGACCCCCAAGGCGGAGGCAGAACCCGCGCTGGATAATCCAGCGCGGACAACCGGCCCCATCCTCACCGCCCCCCAAGATGCCCCGAGGATGGGGCCACCCAACAAAGGAGTAAGTGCCATGAAACTGGAGCATATCGCCTTAGACCGGCTTTCAATCTCTCCCGCCAATATGCGAAGCGGCAAGAAGCCACCCGACATTAGCGGCATTCTGCCATCCATCCGCGCGCGCGGCATTATCATGCCGCTGTTGGTGCGGCCCAATGGCAGCGACACGACATTCGAGATTGTGGCGGGAAGCCGCCGCTTTCTCGCCGCGCAGACCGTGGCGACCGAGAACGGCCTTGCCGAGCCGCTGCCCTGCGCGATCATGGAGGCGGGCGACGATGCCGCCGCGCTCGAAGCGTCATTGATTGAAAACCTTGCGCGGCTTGCACCCGACGAGGTGACGCAGTGGGAATCGTTCACGCGGTTGGTCAAGGAAGGCCGGACGCCCGACGAAATCTCCATGACGTTCGGGATGCCCGAACTGACCGTCAAGCGCATCTTGGCGCTTGGCAATTTGCTGCCGCGCATCCGCCAGCTTTACCGCGCCGAAGAGATCGACGCGACCAGCGTTCGCCATTTGACGATGGCAACCAAAGCGCAGCAGAAAACATGGTTGGCGCTCTATGACGACCCGCAAGCGTCCATCCCCAAAGGCCACCAGCTGAAAGCGTGGCTGTTCGGCGGTGCATCCATATCAACCAGCGTGGCGCTGTTCGACCTTGAATCCTATCAGGGCCGTATCGTCAAAGACCTGTTCGAGAAGGACGGCTATTTCGGGGACTTGCGCGAGTTCGAGGACGCGCAGCGCGCGGCCATCGAAGAGCGCAAGGCGGCGTATATCGCGGACGGATGGAGCGATGTTGTCGTTTTGCCCGATGGGCAATATTTCCATCGCTACGAGTTCGCGGCGACCCCAAAGCGCAAGGGCGGGCGGGTCTATGTGACCTTGGCCCACAACGGCGAGGTGGCGTTTCACGAAGGCTATCTGACCGAGCGCGAAGCGAAGCGCATTGCCAAGGGCGAAGCGCCCGAAGGGCAGACCAAAGCGACCCGCCCCGAAATCACCGCAGCCATGACCAGCTATATCGACCTGCACCGCCATGCGGCGGTGCGGTCGGCGCTTGCCGCCAATACCGGCGTAGCGCTTCGCGTCATGGTTGCTCATGCCATTTGCGGTTCGCCGCTGTGGGGCGTGAGGGTTCAAAATCAGCGCAGCCGAAACGAAGCGATTACCGAGAGCATCGAAACCAGCGTTGCCGAAGCCCGCTTCGACGAGCGCCGCCGCGCAGTGCTTGGCGTGTTGGGTTTTGACCCCGACGAGCCGAGCGTCACTTTGGGCCATGAACCGAGGAATGGTGTGAGCGGGCTGTTCCTGCGGTTGCTGGAATTGCCAGACGCGGTTGTCTTGGAGGTTCTTGGCGTCGTTATGGCCGAGACGCTGGCAAGCGGAACCGGCATTATCGAAACCATCGGCCTTCACCTTGGTGTCAAGATGGCCGACTATTGGGTGGCGGATGATGCCTTTTATAGCCTTGTCCGCGACCGCGAGGTTTTGACCGAAGTTTTGCGTGAAGTCGGCGGCGATACCGTGGCGCAGGCCCATGCCGCCGAGAAGGGCAAGACGATCAAGGGCGTCATTGGCGACTATCTGACCGGCGGCAATGATCGCGCCAAGGTTGAAAATTGGGTGCCGCGCTGGATGGCGTTTCCGCCATCGGCCTACACCCAGCGCGGCGGGGTGGCGACGGTTGCCGCCGCCAACCGTGCGGCATGGCTGGCGGAACCGGAAGTCCCACTTGACCCTGACCCCGCCGCCGTTGCGGCGGAGGCGGTCGAGGGCGGCGATGCCGACGAAGGCGAAGCGATTGAGGACATGGAAGAGCAGCGGCTTGCCGCGTGACGAGTGAGCGGGCGGCTTTGAGCCACCCGCGCTTGTTTCCGTTCCGAGCGCCACAATGCCCCGACCGGCAATGCCGGGCGGGGCTGGCTGCATTGTCAGCCGCAGTCCAGTTAGGCAACAACGAGAGCGGATAAGGTGATACCAGTCGCCACCAGAGAGCAATCTGGCAGATCGGCGCATGGCCGGTCGTCAATCTGGCCGGATGGTTCGCGGCCTGCGCTGCGGTGGTAGGCCAGCTTTCCGATTGGCATCAGCCACGAGCTTCGCTGGGACGGTGCATCCTCGTCGCTCACCGGCAGACTATGCGTTCAGGTTCGGCAAGCCCATGCTGGCAGTTTGGCGGATTGCGTCAATGGCCCCGACATTGAACGCGCGCATACACATTTGCCAAATATCCTTGCGTCCGATTGCCAGAACCGCGCTCACCCACGGCCTCGTCAATGGCTTTGGTTGGCAGCGGACGGCTGCGCCTCTTGCCCTTTGCTGCAACGGTGCAGCCCGAAGTTTCTTCCCCTGGGCTTGCCACCCCATCGCTGCTCGATGGGGACCCCGACGGCGCCCATTCCTCGCGGAACCAAGAAACTCCGGTCTGCACCGTCCTCCACTGCGTTGCGGCCCTGCGGGTGCAGCAGCGCAAGCCCCTGCCTTTAACCAGCCATCGAGGCCGCGAATGAGCGCGGGGTTCGACCAACGCAAGGAGAAGTATCATGGCAAATATCGGCACCTTCAAGAAGTCCGGCGACACCAACTACACCGGCGAAATCGTCACGATGAGCTTGCAGAAGAAGAACGTCACCATCGTCGCCGAGGAAGCGAGCGAGAAGGAAAACGCCCCCTCCCACCGGGTGTTCGTGGCGAAGGCCGAAATCGGTGCAGCCTGGACCAAGACCAGCAAGGAAGGCCGCGACTATCTTTCGATCAAGCTCGACGATCCCAGCTTCAACGCCCCGATCTTCGCCAGCCTGTTCGCCGACGAAGACGCCAAGACCTTCAACCTGATCTGGTCACGCGCCCGCACCTCGAACGGCAACTGACCACCGCACACAAGCCCCGCCCGGCATAGCCGGACGGGGCTTTTGGTGTTTGCTCGCTCAGGGCGTTCAGTTAGAAGCCGATCTATGGATTTGGATAAATATGATGTCGCCGCTTCAAAGGATCTGCGCTGGTTTTATGAACGCCTGTTGAAAGAAGGCGTGGAACAACTGTGGCGATCCTCAACCTATTTGGGTTTGAAGGGTGTTCTGGAGATCGCAGCCAAGCACGATTCAAAAATCTACGAATTCGTCGAGTCTTCGCCGTCTCAGCGGAATGCGTTGCTTAAACAGTTCACCGATGAGCTCGAAAAGCATGGGTTCCTGATCGCAGCGACCCATGCCGCCCGGTGCGGGGCGGCATGGCTGGATGTTGCGTGCCGCTACGGAGTGTCCGCTGGTTATAATCCTGCACCTCGCTTCCTGCTAAGGCAGGCAGCAACTGCCGCTCTGGAACTTGAGGCTTCATTCCCGACACTATGGCCATTTGAGGATCATCCCGACCCGTTTGGCCCCTGCGAACCATGATACCTGGTTGCAGTGGCAAAGCTATTTCCAAGCACATTGACTTCGGGTAATCCGATGGAACGCCCGCCATCACCCTGCAAAGAAATCTGCAAGCTGGACGCTAGTTCCAGCGTCTGCACTGGCTGCGGTCGCACACTTGGCGAGATCGCCGAATGGGGGAGCGCGACCGCAAGCCGTCAGCATGAAATCGTCCGGCGATCTTCAGCCCGCATGGGAAGCAGCGCTTCACATCCGGCCTGAAACCTCAAACCCCCAAGCGCATCCGAAGCTCCTTATTGTCAGAAGTAGAAACGCGCTTTGGGTGCGCTTGTCTTAGGGGGTTTGTCTGATTTGTCTTTAATGCAGGATATGCCTAGCGGCGCGTGTTGTCTTACATTGCCCTTGTTTCACATGGGCATGATTGATGGGGACAAATCCACTATCGAGCAGCGCGACGCTCACCATTCGGCTTGACGCCGATGCGCTCGCGGCGTTCGACAGCTTCGCGGTCGGTCGTGGCGGACGCAGCGCATTGGTGCGGCAGATGATCGACCAGGCGGTGCGGGAGATCGCAGATCGTCCCTTCATTGACCGTCCCGATGGTATCGCGCGCAATCGTGTTTCGCTGCGATTTACCGATGTCGAGATCGCCGTGATCGAGGTTCGGGCGGCGCAGCGTTCGACCGATCGCGCCGGTTGGATCAAGGCCTTGGTGCGCCGCCACCTCGCGCTGAAATCGCGGGTCGATGACGGGCTGCTGGCCGAGCTTGCGCCGATCCGAATGCAATTGCTGCGTATCGGCCGCAATCTCAATCAGGCGATGAAAGCTGCCAATGCGTCGATGCTCGAAACCGGCGACAAGCAGATCGAGCCCGAGCTGCGACGGATCGCCGACATGCGGATGGAAATCTCCGAGCAGGTGACAGCCGTTGGCGAAGCCATGCGCGGCGATGCGAGCTACTGGACCGTAGCGGATTGATGGGCTTGGAATCCGCCTTGTGGGAAGCGACCCGTCCGGCGTTTCGGGTGCGCTATATCCATGACCCGACCAGCACGCCGCGCGTTCCGCTCTATGCCAGTTACGGCTTTGCTACCGGCCCGACGGCGCGGGCCAAGCTGGCGCGGATCGTGCGGAAAGCGCCCGAGGTCGTGGTCAAGGTCACGGGTCGGCAGCGGGGTGGTGTCCACGTCAAAGCCCATCTCGACTATATCGGGCGCAAGGGCGACGTGGACATCGAAACCCGCGACGGCGAAATCCTGACCAGCAAGGAGGACATTGCCGAACGCGCGGCGGAGTGGAGCGATACCCTCCAATGGCGGTCGCGCCCTACGGTATCGTCGGTGTCCCTGATATTCTCGATGCCAGAAGGCACCGACCCTGACAAAGTGCTGGGAGCCGTCCGCGCGCTGGCCCATGCCGAGCTGAGCGACAATCACGACTATGTTCTGGCACTCCATACCGATACGCCGCGTCCCCATGTGCATCTGACTGTGCAGGCCGAGGGGCTGGATCGCACAAGGTTCAATCCGCGTCCGGTTCAGCTCAATCGCTTCCGGGAACGCT
>Ga0116177_10001078_pt1 | contig 20293 bp, 20 predicted proteins | sample AD_STIC10_MetaG_FD_89750 | JGI IMG/M metagenome (GOLD analysis project Ga0116177, IMG submission 89750) | Active sludge microbial communities of municipal wastewater-treating anaerobic digesters from USA - AD_STIC10_MetaG | ecosystem: Engineered > Bioreactor > Anaerobic > Digestate | place: USA... | reverse complement strand
GCTCGCAATCAGTGTGTATGCAAAGATTACAAGAAAATATAAGGTACCCATGGTCGAAAATACTCTAGCAAAAATTTTTGATTTTGTCAAAATATGTTTTTATTCTAAAATCTGATAAAATAAGGGGGTGCAAACAATAATTATTATTTCTATTATCGTTTTATTTATTTTGATAGCGCTCATGCTGTTTATTCTTTTGAGACGCAAACAACCAGAAAAAAAAGACGACAATTCTCTTCAACTACTTTTAAACCAAATAAACGAAATATCTCGAACGCTTGATAACAAATTAGGAGAATCTCAAAAAGAAATAAGTCAATCAATGAGATATCAGGCAACCGAAACTTCCAGAATAATTGCTGATATTACAGAAAAAATAACCCGTCTAGACGAGACCAATAAACAAGTTGTTTCTTTTGCTGATCAGCTAAAAAATTTGCAGGACATATTAAAAAATCCAAAACAGAGGGGGGTTTTGGGTGAATATTATTTAGAGACCTTGCTTAAAAATGTTATGCCTCCAGGAAGTTACCAAATGCAATATCCTTTTGCTAATGGAACCATTGTTGATGCTGCTGTTTTTGTAAAAGATAAAATCATCCCGATTGATTCTAAGTTTTCGTTAGAAAATTATAACCGTATCTCAGAAACTAATGACCGGGCTGAGAAGGAAAGATTAGAAAAAATATTTGTAAATGATTTAAAAAATAGAATTGAAGAGACATCTAAATATATAGACCCAAGCCAAAACACAATGGATTTTGCTTTTATGTTTATCCCCCACGAGGCAATATATTATGATCTACTAATTAATAAAATAGGGGCTGTAACAGAAGAAACTGAAAACTTGGTTCAAAGAGCTGCTAGCAAATACAAAGTTATCATTGTCTCCCCTACTTCTTTCTTGGCTTATTTACAAACAGTCTTACAGGGATTAAAAGCCATGCAAATAGAAGAAAGTGCTAAAGATATAGTCAAAAGAGTTGGTGAACTTGGGACTCATCTCAGAGTCTACGAAGAATTACACCAAAAACTAGGTAATGCTTTATCAACTGTCGTGAATCATTTCAACAAATCAAATAATGAGTTTAGGAAAATTGATAAAGATGTCATGAGGATTACAGGAGAAACTATCGGCATAGAAAATCTAACATTAGAAAAACCTCAAAACGAAGAATAAAAAATCACAAACATAAGTTTGTGATTTTTTTTATTTACAATCTTTTAAGCAACAATCTGGTCAACGAAAGATTCTTCTACTTCTTGCTTTGCGGGTTCCAGCCTTTCTCCCTCGCTTACCATTTCACTATAAAGTTTAGCCAAGAGAATCATACCAATAGGAGCATTAAGTAGAGCACTGATTATATAAGCAATTAGGGTAATTATTAGAACTAAAAATAAACCTGTAATGAAAAAAGATTTAACAAAGGAGACAGAAAAGATTGTTATTAAAACTAATACTATCAACAAGAAGGGTATTAATGAAAATAAAATTACTTGAACTTGCTTCCAAAATAGATACCAACCAGTTTTTCTTGTAATCTCCCAAGACATCTTTATTGCTTTAAAAACATTTATTTTTTTATCTACTATTAAATAAAATACTGGGAAAAGACGACCCATTAAGTATAAGCCAGGGATTATAAGTAGAATCATCCCGACCCCCATTATTATTGAACAAATCACTATTGCCAAAAGGGCGTTTAAATAAACCTTAAAAGATGGGATTAGGTTTTTAATTTCTCGAGAAAATAATCTAATTTTTTCTTTTTCCACTATGTCCAAAGAAAATTTTAATATGAAGCTAACTAGGAAGGAAAAAACAACCAGCGAAACAATAGATTGTGGTAAAGAAAAATTTAAAGAAAAATTATTTAAATTAAGTATCTCCACAGAAGAAGTGCCCACTTTTGATTTATCTAAAAGATTAACAGCATACAAGACTGCTATTAATATTATGTTGATAATTAAAAGATCCCAAAAATTTCTTTTATACAAGTGCCAAGATTCTTTAATATTTTTACCAAAACTAAAATTTAATTCTTTTTTCATGTTTATGTATTTATTAAATTTAAAATTATAAACAACCTTTATATATTTTACCTTAATAAACCAATCAGAGCAAATAAAAAACCACCAGAAGGGTGGTTTTTTATTCTTTTCGAAAACTTAATTAAGCAACTGGGTTTTCTGGAGTTTCTTCTGCTTCAACTGCAGGAGTTTCTTCTGCTGGTGTAGCAGGAGCTTCTTCTCCTCCCATAACTGGAGCTTGTTCTTCAGTCTAACCTTCAACTGGAGCTTGTACATCTACTCCATCAACTGGAGTGTTGTTATTTAATTGATCATCCATATCTAAAATTAAAAAATTAACTGTCAAAAACGACCTATTCAAAACCTACCACATTAATCGAAAATTCGCAAATTTATTTATCTTCTTTCTTAGAATAACCCTCTAAAGCTCTTAAAACTTCAACAGGAAGCATAACCACAACGGTGTTACTTTGATCTGAAGATAAATCATTCACTGATTGCAGTGTCCTTAAGTGTAAAGCCCCTGGAGTTTTAGCTAGCATTTCTGCGGCTTTAGAAAGATTTTCTGATGCAGCTAATTCCCCTTCTGAGTTAATGATAACAGCCCTCTTCTCTCTTTCAGCTTCAGCTTGTTTACCAATTGTTCTTTCTAGGTCCGGAGGAAGGCTAACATCTTTTAATTCTACATTTTGAACTTTTAAACCCCAAGCGTCTGTTTCTTTGTCTACTATTTCTTTTATTCTATTAGCTATCTTGTCTCTATTAGAAAGCAATTCATCCAAAGTAACTTCTCCGACAATATTTCTCATTGTCGTCTGAGCATATTGAGAAATAGCATAGCGAAAGTTCTCAACTTCAATTATAGCCTTCTCGGCTTCTCCAACCTTGTAATAGATAACGGCATTAACCCTAACAGAAACATTATCTCGAGTAATAGCATTCTGATCTGGAACATCAACCGCCTTAATTCTAATATCTACCTTTTGATATGTTTGAAAAACCGGCCAGACAAGTCTCCATCCTGGCTCCATCATTGAGGTAAATTTTCCTAGAGTAAATTTTACTCCTCTTTCATATTGATTAATTTGTTTTATTGAAAAAACAACGATGATAAATAAAACAATAAGAATTGTTGGCCACATAATATTTTTAATTAAATTAATTTTTAATAATTTAATTATACCACCTTAATTAAAGTTGTCATATCTAAATTTTTGGTGTATTCTAAAAGAACCAATTGGGAGAAAATTCATAAGTAAGAATATTTTTGAAAATCAAATTATATTGGGAGATCGTCTAACGGTAGGACAGAGGCCTTTGAAGCCTTTAATCTAGGTTCGATTCCTAGTCTCCCAGCAAAAAAGAGTGTAGCGATTTTTTGATGGGAGAAGCGAGTGAACTGCTTCACTCGCGTCTAGGAATCGAAGACCCTGAGCTTGTGATTTTAAATGTTAATTTAAAATCACGCGAAGGGTGTACAGAATCTGTAAGATTCGATAAGTGTACTCACGGTCCTAGTCTCCCAGCAAAAAAGAGTGTAGCGATTTTTTGATGGGAGAAGCGAGTGAACTGCTTCACTCGCGCCTAGGAATCGAAGACCCTGAGCTTGTGATTTTAAATGTTAATTTAAAATCACGCGAAGGGTGTACAGAATCTGTAAGATTCGATAAGTGTACTCACGGTCCTAGTCTCCCAGTAAATAAAAAGCCACGAAAGTGGTTTTTTTATTTGCTCGAAGAAGTAAGCAAACTGCTTTGCTTACGTCTAGGAATCGAACAACGAAGTCATGTTTTTCTAGCAAGAAAAACAGACGAGCTAGCCTATTGCTCGGCCGAGCACGGCTTAGAGTGATTAGACAAAACTTTTTGACGAAAAAGTTTTAGTCAAGGTCGATAAGCGTACTCGCGGTCCTAGTCTCCCAGCCCTTCGACAGGCTCAGTGCCTTAAAAACACTATGCCATATTTTGTATACATACTCCCTTGCAACCGGAAGTTGCCACAGGTCCGACCTGTGGCAACAATAAAGACACATCCTTATATATGGGGTTCTCGTATTTTTATAAAATTGTATATAATATAATGGTGGACAGATTAAAAACACTTGAAAAAGAAAATAAATGGGTTTTTCATGGTTCTCCACAAAAGTTGGAGAAAATTATTCCCCATCAAGCATATAATCATGGAAACCGAGGGGAAAAAATACTAGACGGAAGACCTGCCGTTTTCGCTTCTCCTTTTATAGACATTGCTGTATTTATGGCTATAATTAATGAAGAAAACCTACCCGGTGGATTTATAGGTGGTTATAGTTTTAATTCTACTAATAAGGAAATAAGATTCAGCGCAAATAGAAAGACAATAAATGAGCTCCATCAGGCAAGGGGTTATGTCTATGTGTTAGATAAAACAAAATTCACCCGAAGGTCATTCGTGGAATTTATTTCTCTTGAAGAAGTCACCCCTAAAGATGTCATTATTGTAACTGAAAAAGATTTACCAAAAAACATCCTAATTAAAGATTTTTAAATTCAAGACTAAATTATTAAATAATTTTTATTTTTATGACCAAAATTGTTGTCGTCAATGACAAGATGCAAAAAAATTACCGATATTTATTAAGCGAACCAACTGGTAAAAATTTTCGAAGTGATTTTAAGCCTGATCTATCACCAAAACAAATGTTAGAATTGGGTGTTTTTGGTGGTAAGTATATGACCGACTGTAAAAATGAATTTCCAAAAAGCTGGTTCCAAAAAGCAAAGCTCTCTCCTTCTAAAAAAAAATCCTGAATTAAATTATTTTAAAAAAGACGCTAGCCAGCCTCTGTCTGTTTGGATTAAAAAAGGTTGGATAAACAAAGAACACGATCCAAGAGGTTGGTTCCAGTGGTATTGTCGTTATTATTTAGGCAGAAGACTAGACAAGGAAGACGATCGTCAAATAAAAAGATGGCGGGCTATGGCAAGACACATCGGACAGATTAAGAAAAATTGTCGAGAGGGAGATTTGTTTTGCCGGCCAAAGCAAAGACAAGCCCTATTCCACTGGGGCTATGATAGCCGTAAAATATAAAAAACTTACCCAATAAATAGATAAGTTTCAATTACTCTAAGGCAACAATCACTTCTTTAAACAAAGCAGGATCTATCTTAAGGATTGTATCAGCCCTCATTATAAGGTCTCTGGTGTCTCTTCGTCCTTCTAGAAGAACAGAAAATTCTCTCTTGTCTTTACTTCCCTGCGTTACAACAAGACAGCAAGATTCTTTCTGCCACACTACTTGGACAAAATCTAAAACTCCTTGTCCAGCCATATAATATATGACCGACAAAAATAAAAATATTAATTTCATTTCCTAAAAACATTAATTTCGTCTATAATATACCCTAGCTGAGAAAAAATCAATTTATTTAAAAATTTCCTCTGCTTATTATTAATTAGTAAAATTTTCACAAACTATTTATGGTAAAAATAAAATCTGTTAGTGCACGACAAATATTAGACTCCCGAGGGAAACCAACAATTGAAGTTTCTTTATCTTCCTCTAATTTTAAAGAAGTTGCATCTGTCCCTTCTGGGGCTAGTACTGGAATACACGAGGCCTTAGAATTGAGAGATAATGATCCAAAATATTATGCAGGATTAGGCGTCAATCAAGCGGTTTCCAATGTGCAAAAAGAAATTGCTGAAAAAATTATAGACAAAGAATTTGACCAAAAAACTCTAGATCAATTCTTGATTGACCTAGATGGAACCCCAAATAAATCTAAGCTTGGAGCTAACGCTATTTTGGGGGTATCAATGGCTTTTGCTAAAGTTGAAGCTAAAGAAGAAGGTTTAGAGCTTTATGAATACCTAGCCAAACTAGCAGAGAATAAAAATTATAAATTCCCTGTCCCCATGCTAAACATTATTAATGGCGGACAACATGCAGATAGTGGCTTGGATATTCAAGAATTCATGTTGGGACCAGTTGGTTTTGATAGTTTTAAAGAAAAAATTAGAGTTGGGGCTGAGGTAATTTACGCTCTACGAAAAATTCTTAAGGACAAGGGTTACACAGTCTCCGTTGGAGACGAGGGAGGCTTTGCTCCAAAATTAGAAACAAACGAAGAAGCTTTAGAATTAATGGTCATGGCCATAGAGAAAGCCGGCTATACCAGAGATCAAGTAAAAATAGGAATGGATGCTGCCGCTTCTTCTTTTTACGAAAATGGTAAATATAAATTAAAAATAAATGGTGAACTAAAATCATTATCAAGCGAAGAGATGGTGGCTTGGTATAAAGATTTAACAGAAAAATACCCTATTATTTCTATTGAAGACGGGTTAGCTGAGGATGATTGGGAGGGCTTTAATCTTCTAACAAAAACTCTTGGCTCAAAAATTACAATCGTTGGAGATGATTTATTGGTTACCAACATCAAAAGAATTAAAACAGCCATAGAGAAAGAAGCTGTTAATTCTGTTTTAATAAAATTAAATCAAATTGGTACAGTTACTGAAACAATTGAGGCCATCACCCTAGCGCAAAAACAAGGCTGGAGTCCTTTTGTCTCACACCGTTCAGGAGAAACAACGGATACTTTCATCGCCGATCTTTCCGTTGGGCTAGCCTGTCCTTTCATTAAATCTGGTTCACTCGTCCGCGGGGAAAGAGTTTGCAAATACAATAGAATAATGGAAATAGAAGACAATCTTCTTTAATAAATCTATCTTCCTTGTAAAAAATTAAGTCTATGCTAGTTTTTAAAATACTGGTATAATAAAGTATATGAAATCAAATTCAACTGAAAGATATTTTATTTTCATCTTACTTTTAATTGTAATTGTTATTACTCTTTTAATCGTTTACCCATTTTTGGCAATCCTTATTCTGTCAGCTGCTTTTGCTGTAGCCATAAATCCTATTTACCATTGGATTAAGAAACATATTGTCAAGGGAGTTTCTTGGGCAGCTTCGGTTATTACCATTATTTTATTCTTGGCTTTCATCTGCACTCCTTTATTTTTCATCGGCCGAACTGTCTTCATCCAAGCCCAAGATCTTTATCAGCAAATATTAACTTCTGGTGGGTCTAGTCAAATCGTCGAAAAAATTAACACTTCGGTCAATAATTTCTTGCCTGAAGGAATTAATTTTGATATCTACTCCAGTGTTACTAATTTAATTTCTAATTTCACCAATAGCTTAGCCAAGATATTTTCATCAATTGTGAATACTGTTATTATGCTTGTCTTAACTGTCTTCATCTTATTCTATTTATTAAAAGATGGGGAAAAATGGCAAAATGCAATAACAAAAATACTCCCCTTATCTTCTAAAAATTCAAGCAGAATATTCACAGATTTAAGAGATGCTATAAATAGAATTTTCCGAGGTTCTTTTGTCGTGGCTATAGCTCAGGGAACTCTTGCTTGGGTTGGTTATCTTATTTTTGGAATCCCAAACGCAACAATTTGGGCTATCTTAGCCGCTTTTGCTTCTTTCGTCCCAACATTTGGAACTTCTATTATTACCATCCCAGCTGTTATTTATCTATTTTCAGGAGGACACACATTAGCCGCGGTTGGTCTGTTACTCTGGCATTTCTTATTAGTTGCAACAATTGATAATGTCATTAATCCATACATTGTCTCTAGGGGAACTGAAATTCCTTCGCTTTTCATCTTGCTTTCTATCTTAGGAGCAATTATGTTAATTGGTCCAATCGGTTTAATTATGGGACCACTAGTCATTAGTTTGCTGTATAGTTTAGTTTCTATCTATAAAGAGGAATTAGATAAACAAGAAAAATCTCAGACTGAAACCCCCGCCACATAACCGGTAGTCCAACATATCTGCAAAGAAAAGCCCCCAGAATTACGACTAATGTTTAATAAATCTCCGGTAATATAGAGATTGTTGTATAATTTTGATCTCATTGTTTTGGTATCTATCTCTTTTGGGGAAACTCCCCCATCTGTCACAACAGCTCTATCTAAACCCATCAATCCTAAAACGGTAAGAGGTAAAGATTTTAAAAGACGGACAATCCTAGCTCGGTCCTCTTTTTTTAAGCTGTGAACTTTCGTTCCAAGATCTACAAAATCTATTAGCTTATTTATAATCTCACCAAACCCTTCTGGCATTATTTCTGGAAGAACATTTTTTAATATCTTGTTTTTATTTAAATCTAATATTTTTATAAATCTATCTTCCAACCCGCCAATGGTAGAGTCGGGGTATAAATCTATTTCGGCTGTCACCTTCCCTTTTGCCAAAAGGGGTTTTATTAATTTGGCGCTATTTAAGATAAGTGGACCAGACAATCCAAAGTGAGTAAAAAGGATTTTTCCTTTTTTAGAAAATTGTTTTTGTCCGTCAAGGAAAAAAGTTATTTTCATAAATGATAACGATAGACCAGATAATTTTTTTGGCCAGTCTTCCTTAATCTCAATCGGCACAATATCTGGAGAAGGATCACTAACATTGTGCCCTAAATCTCTCAAAAACTTAAAGCCATCACCGGTGGAGCCAGTTTCAGGATGAGATAAACCACCTGTTGCTAAAATAAAAGACTTGCCCTTATAATTCCCTTTATTTGTTTTTACTCCCAAAATCTGATTATTTTCCTTAATTATATTCAAAACAAGACAACTATTTTCAACTTTAACTTTATTTTTTATTAACTGTTTTTCAAAAAAATCAACAACATCTGTGGCTTTTTCTGAAACGGGAAAAACCCTATACCTAGCTTCTTCCACCAGCGGTAAACCTCTTGATTCAAAAAAATTAAATGTGTCTTTAACCCCAAAAATAGAAAATGGACTATATAAAAAGGGAGCTCCAGCTCCATAGACACTCATAAACTTTTGGAAATCAGGTTCATTGTTAGTTATGTTACAACGACCTCCACCCGTAATTTTTAATTTTTCTCCTAGCCTTTTATTTTTATCCAGCAACAAAACAGATAGGCCACGGGAAGATGCTACTGTTGCCGACATTAGCCCCGAAGCTCCCCCACCAATGACAACAACATCCCAAATTTTTTCTTTATTTGTCGGCATTTAAGATTTTTATCAGGGCCAATTCTAATGGTAACTGACTGATTACAGCATTCCGGGTGTCTTGATATGTTTCTAATAAAATAGATAAAGTTGTAGAAGAAATATTAATCGGTTTATTAGAGATTAATTTCTCTAAATAAGTTAAATCTTCTCCACTTAAAACATTTTCAATTGATTTCCTAGTTGAGGGAGCATAGCGCAACATTAAAGCATAGCGTAATTTATATAAAATCATTTTTAGATAAGTTGTCATCTCTATATTTTGCGAAACTGCCTTATCAATAGCCAACAAACCTTTATCAATATCATTTTGAGCTAAAGCATCTAAGAAATTACAGACTAGCAAACCATCTGGCGCTCCAGTAATTTCTTCAACTTCTAAGATGTTTATTTTTTTATCTTTAGAAAAAGAAATAACTTTTTGGAGAATACCAAGAGCGTCACGAAAAGCTCCATCTGCTAAAAGAGCTATCAATTCTGCTACCCCGTCATCCAAGACATAACCCTCTTTAGTAGCTACCTTTTTTATAAGTTTAGATAAAATAGCGTCACTGGGCCTTCTGAAAGAAAAACTTTGGCAACGAGACATTATCGTTTCTGGGACTTTATCTATGTCCGTTGTAGCTAAAATAAAAATAACATGAGCTGGTGGTTCTTCTATTGTTTTAAGTAAGGCATTCCAAGCTTGTGTGGTAAACATATGGACTTCATCTAAAATATAAATTTTATATTTTGAGTCAAATGGCATTGTCCCAACTCCATCTTTAATACTTCTAACTTCATCAATGCCACGATTAGAAGCTGCGTCCAATTCATATATGTCGTTTGAAGAAGTCCCTAAAACCTTAGCAATAATCCTAGCGATTGTTGTCTTACCTGTTCCTCTTGGTCCATAAAATAAATAGGCGTGAGAAATTTTACCAGCTTCCAAGCTTCCAGCAATTGTCTTAACTATATGATCTTGCCCAAGAATTTGGTCAAAAGATTCTGGGCGATATTTACGGTATAAAGCAATATTATCTTTTTCTTTTCCAGTTTTTATTGATTTCATATCTTATATTATAGCAAATAAACAATCTTTTAAGAATAAGGTTATTTCCCGCCCAAAAAAGATTTAATTATTTTCTCAACTTCTTTGGCATTATCAGTTTCCATTAGTTTAGCTCGTAATTCTTTGGCCCCACGAAAATCATTAACATAAGCCTTGTAGTGTTTTTTCATCACGGCAAAATTTTTATAATGACCTTCTAGTTTTTCAAAAAGCTTAGTGTGCTCGACTAAAACTTTTAATCTTTCCTCTGATTTAATTTTCTTTTTGGAAGGATTAAAAAACCAAGGATTACCAAAAATCCCCCGGCCAATCATTACCCCGTCACAGCCTGTTTTTTTGATTAAGTTTTGAGCTTCTTTTAGGTTCCCCACATCACCGTTCCCTATTATTTTAGTTTTAACTTTCATCTCATCTCTTATTTCAACAACTCTTTTAATATAATCCCAGTTAGCAGGAGTTTTAGATAACTCTTTACGAGTTCTGGCGTGGACTATAAGGGCATCTATCTGGCAAGATAATAAAAAAGGTATCCAGTCTTCAATTTGATTTTTGTTGTAACCAATTCTGGTCTTCACCGAAACTGATAGGTTTGATTTCTTGGCGTCTTTTATTCCATCTTTAACTGCTTTAATTAAAAGGCGAGCATTTTCAGGGTCTTTGATTAAAGCTGATCCAGCTCCTTGTTTTTCTATGGATCTATCTGGGCAACCCATATTTATATCTATCCCATCAAAACCAAGTCTGGCCACATAACTAGCGGCGCGTCTCATTTTATCTTTATTGGCTCCAAATAATTGAGCTATGATTGGCTTTTCTTTTTGGCTAAAGATTAAATTATTTTTCAATACTTCTTTCCCGGGACTAGCGAGCCCATCCGCCGAAACAAATTCCGTCCAAAAAACAATATTATTTTTCTTTTTATCAGTTTTAGTTTTACTATATAAAGCTATTATTCGACGAAAAGCCGGATCAGTTACATCAGACATCGGAGCTAAGCAGAAAAAATTTTTTGGCAATTTATCCCAGACTTTTTTCATATTTAATCTTTAAATTTATAGAAAACTTTATTTTTAAAACGCAAATCAATATACAACAAATCATCATATTTAGAAATGATCTCATCAGCAAACTCTTGCTTTTTCATTGCTAAAGAAAAGTCTTCTAGGACTGAATCAAGATTTTCTTGGTCCCTAAAAACTATTTCAGGTTGAAGCCCTTTCTGTCCTTCTTTAAGATACAGATGACTAATCCCTTCAGTGTCAACAAAGATATGGGTAGACTGAAAGCCAAGTTTTGAAATCCCTTTTATAAAATTAACCAAATTCCTAAAACTTTGCTCAGCCATTATTTCTTGACCAGATGGATCTTCTGGGTTATCTAATAACTCCATAAAATATTTAAAATATATATTACCAGAAAAATAAGGGGCTTTATCAAATATATAACCATCTTGATCAATAAAATAACAATTCTCCCCAACTTCACTCTCTTCTTCAGGAATTTCTTTGCCACAATACAAATAAGATCCAGCTCTTTCCGTGATGTCTATTTTGAGTGTTTTAAATTTCTCTACATAAACAAAAAGATCTTCTATTCGCGGGAAACTATAAATTAAATCATTGTATATTTTTACTCTTGGGTAAATTAAACTATTAGACTTAGGAAAAAGATAAATATATTTACCCTCTAGGTGTTTACTAACTAGAGTTTCAATTTCATTTTTTTTGATTACATTATTTCCGTTTATTTCTATTTGATTAATACAAAGCCCTCTTATTCTTGATAAAAGAGATAAACCAATGAGAATTAGGAACAAGGTTAGGAGTAACAAAAAAGCCAAACCTAAATTTCTTTTTTGGCGTTTTCGCCTCAATTCTTCAATACGTGGAGATCTTGGTATATCTCTCATTTTTTTATGAAATTACTTCTTTACCAAAATATTTTTGCAAAACTGAAGGAATTTTTATGCTACCATCTTCTTGCTGGAAGTTCTCAACTAAAGAAACTAAAATTCTAGGAGTCGGTATAGCAGTGCTGTTTAGGGAGTGAGCATATCTTAATTTACCATCATCATCACGATAACGAATATTCAGGCGACGAGTTTGAAAATCGTGGAAGTAAGAAGCTGACCCAATTTCTCTGTATTTATTTTCTTTTGGTACCCATAATTCAACATCATACTTTTTAACCTGACCCATTCCGAGATCCCCCCCACAATTGACAACGGTGTGATATGGTATTTCTAAAGATTCAATAAAACTCTCAATGTTCTTGTTTATTTCTTCGTGATATTTAACACTTTCAGTATGAGAAGCTTCGCATAAAATTAGCTGTTCCCATTTATAAAACTCATGAACTCTAATAAGCCCCTTAATATCTTTTGAGTGACTGCCAGCTTCCCTACGAAAACAAGGAGAAAAGCCTAAATACTTTTTGGGTAAATCATTTTTATCTAAAATTTCATCTTGGTGAAAACCCATTAAGGGAACCTCTGCTGTCCCCGCAAGAAAATCTCCATCTTGAGTTTTGTATAAATCTTCTTCTCCTTGAGGTAAGTAACCAGTTCCCATAAAAGTTTCTCGTCTAATAATAACTGGAGGAATAACTGGTATAAACCCTAAATTAGAGAAAAAATCTAAAGCATAATTCCAAATAGCCATTGAAAGTTTAGCTCCATCTCCTGTTAAAAAATAACCCCGAAACCCATGAACCTTGGTCCCCCGGTCAAAATCAACCATTTTTAGGTTAGTCATTAAATCAATATGGTCTTTCGGCTCAAATGAAAAATTTGGTTTTTCGCCCCATTGTTTAACTTCAACATTATCTTCATCGCTATTACCTTCAGGAACGGAAATATCTGGGATATTCGGAACCGTAAGCATCAACGACTGCCACTCTGTCATAATCTGACGCAACTCTTCTTCTTTTTCTTTCAGCTCTTCTTTAACTAAACGCATCTCTTCTATCAATTGTGCCCTCTCGTTATCACTTAATGTCCCACCCATTGATAGACTAACCTTATTTTGCTCAGCCCTTAATGATTCTACTTTAGATAATAAATCTAATCTCTTTTGGTCTATGTCTAAAAGCTTATCTATTTCTTCATCTAAATGTTTTTTCTTGGCCCCCGCCTTAATTATATCTTTATTTTCTCTTATAAATTTTATGTCTAACATATTAGTCTATTATATAAAAAAATAAACTATTAAACAATTGCTAAATTATCGCGTATCTAAAGTCTATCTGGGCTAACTAATTTTATGTGTTTTATTTGCTAAGGCAAGACCTCTGCAAATAAAAAATATTTTTTGTTGTTCGTCAAAGGTTTTTTAAATAATAATTAGAGTATAATAAGATAGATGGATAAAATATACCAAATCAAAAAAGACGACTGGCCAGAACCACTTTTAGAGATTCCTCAGCCCCCAGAAAAACTTTACGCTCTAGGTAAATTACCAGATCCGAAATATATTTATTTAGCCGTTGTTGGTTCAAGAAAATATTCTAATTATGGTAAAGATGTCTGCCAAAAATTAATTACTGGGCTTTCTGGTTATCCTATTATTATTGTTTCGGGTTTGGCTATAGGAATAGATAGCATTGCCCACCAATCTGCCTTAGAAGCTGGATTAACAACTGTGGCTTTTCCTGGTTCGGGTCTTAGTAGAAAAGTTTTATATCCAAAAAATAATTTAAATCTAGCAGAAAAAATAATTAAAAATGGGGGTTGCCTAATTTCTGAATTTGAACCAGATTCTGTCGCCACCATTTACTCTTTCCCAAAAAGAAACAGGCTGATGGCTGGTATTTCCAAGGCGGTCTTAATTATTGAGGCCGAAATGAAATCCGGGTCTTTAATCACGGCTCGCCTAGCCCTAGATTACAACAAAGATGTTTTAGCCGTTCCGGGATCTATTTTTTCTAACAACGCCAATGGAGTTAATTGGCTAATTAGAGAAGGAGCTATCCCCGTAACTACTAGTGAGGATGTCTTGGAGGCACTCGGTTTTGACACTTCTTCTTTCAAAGAGACACTTCGGTATCAATCTTGTCAGCCTGAAGAAAAAGCTATTCTTCAATTATTGACAGAACCAATGGATAGAGATGATTTGATTATTTTATCTGGCCTAGAGACTTCAGAGGCTAACGCTCTTTTGTCGGTTATGGAAGTTCGCGGTTTAATCAAAGAAAGTAGTGGGCAAATACTAAGACTTTAATTCTGTTATTTGCAAAATTAGTCTAATTCATGTAATACTTGTCATTACAGATGAAATTATTAATTGTAGAATCACCATCAAAAGCTAAGACGATTGAAAAATACTTGAACGGAGTTTATACCGTTAGGGCTTCAGTTGGTCATATTAGAGATTTACCTAAATCAAACAAAAACGCTATTGATATAGCGGCTGGTTTTGTTCCTAAATATGAAATATCAAAAGGTAAAGAAAAAGTTGTTGCCGAATTGAAAAATTTATCTCAAAAAGCTGATGAAATAATCTTAGCCACAGACCCGGACCGAGAGGGAGAAGCTATTTCTTGGCACCTTAAAGAAATCTTAACAGAAGACAAAAAAATAAAAGCTCCTATTAAAAGAGCTACGTTTAATGAAATCACCAAAGAAGCTGTTGGAGAAGCAATTAAGAACCCTCGAGATATTGATCTTAATCTAGTTAAGGCCCAAGAAGCAAGACGAGTTTTAGATAGACTTGTTGGCTATGATTTATCTGGTCTTATTTGGAAAAAAGTTAGATATGGATTATCAGCCGGAAGAGTTCAATCTCCAGCAATGAGAATTATAATGGAAAGAGAAAGAGAAATTAGATCTTTTATTCCTGAAAAATTTTGGACAATAAGTGGTTTGTTTGAAACAATTAAAAAAGACAAAATTACTCTAACTTGCACCAAAGAACCGACTGATGAAAAAATAGTTGAAAAGATATTGAAAAAAGGTCAAGAAGAAAAATGGTTTATTGTTGATTTAAAAACAAGCCAACAAAAAAGACAACCACGACCTCCATTTACAACCTCTGTTTTACAACAAACTGCCAGCACAAGACTAGGATTCTCCCCTTCTAAAACAATGCAAGTTGCCCAAAAGCTTTATGAAGCAGGATACATAACTTACATGAGGACAGATAGCACAAATTTATCAGTTATCGCCCAAAATCAAATCGTTAGTTTTATTGAAAAAAAATATGGTAGTGAGTATGCTGAACCTCGTTTTTATAAAACAAAATCTAAAAATGCCCAAGAGGCTCATGAAGCCATTAGGCCTACGAACATTGAAAAAATACAAGCCGGTAGCACCGAAGACCAAAAGAAACTTTATCAATTAATTTGGCAAAGAACACTATCTTCTCAAATGGCTGATGCTAAACTCTTAAAGACCAAGATCATAGCTAATATTAAAGACAGGAGTATCCCTGATTTCACGGCCAACGGTTCTAGAGTTTTATTTCCTGGTTGGCTAATTTGCGAAACAGCTGCCCGAGGAGAAGATGTAGAATTACCAGAAGTTCTAAAGGATCAAGATATTAAAGTTATTGAAATAAAAAGCACAGAAAAGGAAACTGAGCCACCTAGTCGTTATACCGAAGCAGGTCTAATCAAAGAGTTAGAAAGCCGAGGTATTGGTAGACCTTCAACTTATGCTTCTATTATGAAGACAATTGAAGACCGGGGTTATGTGACCAAAGAAGGTAGAACTTTATTCCCAACCGACACGGGAGATGTTGTCTCTAGTTTTCTAGAAGATAATTTCACAAATTATATTAGTGATGATTTCACTGCCAAGATGGAAGATGAATTGGATGATATTTCAAACGGTAAAAGAGATTATGTTAAAACCCTAAAAAGTTTTTACACCCCTTTCCAAAAAGAAGTTAAGAGTAAAGAAAAATTAGAAAAAGCCACCAATTTAGGAAATGCTCCAGAAGATATTAAGTGTCCCCTATGTGGCGGTCAAATGATTGTTAAGTTATCTAGAGCTGGAAAATTTTACTCTTGTGCCAAATACCCAGAATGTGATGGGGCCAGAACAATTGAAGGAAAAATATTAGAGGGACCCAAGGAGACTGGAGAAAAATGCCCCCTCTGTGGAGACAAAGAAGAAGGAAAACTGGTAGAAAAACAAGGGAGATATGGAACATTTATAGCTTGCTCCCGTTATCCTAAATGTAAGTTCATTAAAAAAGATGAGGCCGAAGAAGCCAAGAGAAAGACTGGAGTTAAATGCCCGATGTGTAAAGACGGAGAAATTGTTGAGAGGCGAGGCCGTTTTGGTATATTCTATTCTTGCTCTAATTACCCAGATTGTAAGTTTGCTATGAAAGCTAAACCAACAGGTAATATTTGTCCAATTTGTGGATCTTTAATGATGGAGGGCACAAAAACTATTCCCGAAAGATGTAGTGATCCTAAGTGCCCAAACTTTCGTCCAGACAAATTAAACAAAATCTCTTAAAAAATAAATTAAAATAAAATGCTACCAACTAAAGAAGAAATATCTTCCTTGGTTAAAAATTCTCGTGAGGAAGATAAAAAACTAATAGAAAAAGCTTATTGCTTTGCTAAAAATGCCCATCTAGGGCAAAAAAGAAAAAACGGTGAACCTTATTTTGTCCACCCTGCTTTTACCGCTAAAATTTTAGCCGAGCTAGGTATGAACTCAACGATTATTTCGGCGGGGCTACTTCATGATTGCTTAAAAGATACTTCAGTTGACCCTAAACTAATAGAAAAAGAATTCGGACAAGATATATTTAATTTAGTTAATGGAGTAACTAAGCTTGGACATATTAAATATAAAGGACCAGAGAGAAATATAGAAAATCTAAGAAAGTTTTTCATATATGAAGCGGAGGATATTAGAATTTTAATCATTAAACTGGCCGAAAGATTACACAATATGGAAACTTTACAGTTTATAGAAAAAGAAAAACAAAAAAGATTAGCTATGGAAACCCTTGAAATTTACGCACCCCTAGCCAACAGATTATCTTTATCTAAATTAAAATCTGAACTAGAAGATTCTGCTTTTAAATATGCTTATCCCGATGAATATATGATGATCAAGAAAATGCTTAGAGAAAAAAGTGGAGTCAAGGAAAAATATCTTCTAGAAGCAAAAGAAAGTATTAGCCAAATGATTTATGATGCCGGTATAAAAAACGCGGAAATTAATTATCGGCAAAAACATCTTTATTCTTTGTGGCAAAAACTTGAGCGTTACAATATTGGGATAGATAAGATTTATGACATTATTGCCATTAGAATAATTGTTTCTTCTACCCTAGATTGCTACACCGTCTTAGGTTTAATCCATGGTAAATGGCCTCCTAAAATAGACCGAATAAGAGATTATATAGCTTCTCCTAAAAATAATGGCTATCAAAGTATCCACACTATCGTATCAACTGAGACTGGGGGTTTAATAGAAGTTCAAATAAGGACTTATGAAATGCATCAGCAAGCCGAAAGTGGATTAGCTGCTCATTTCGCTTATAAAGAAAAATACAAAAAGGAAAACATCTCAGAAAAACAAAAAAGTTGGTCTATTAAACTTAATGGTTTGTTTAAAAATAAAGAAAAGCTAAACGGACCCCTTAAAGTAGATATTTTCAAAGATAGAATATTCGTCTTTACTCCCCTTGGAGATATTATAGATCTTCCAGAAAAATCTTGTGCTTTAGATTTTGCTTACGCAGTACATACTGATATTGGTAATCACGCAGGGAGTGCTCGGATTAATGGTAAAAACTCAGCCTTAAATACAATTCTAAAAACTAACGACAAGGTAGAAATATTAATAAATAAAAACGGACACCCATCTTTCAAGTGGCTTAGTTTTGTTAAAACTCCCCTAGCCAAAAAACATATAAATAATTATCTCAAAGATAACGATTTATTATCACGTTTTATATCTTTTGGAAAAAATTAAATTGAAAAATTATTGATGTTGTATAAATCAACATCTTCTTCAGCCTTTTCTATCTCATCCAAAGAACGATCGTCTAGTGGGGGCTCCCCAGATTTATCTTCAATCTCTCCTTCTGAAGATTGGTCATTAATTTGGTGACTAGCGATGTAATTATCAAGCATGCTGTTTGGATTTTGGTCCTGCCTGTCTTTAATTAAACCAAGGATTGTGTGCAGGTCATCATCGGTGAAAAAATCTATTGTGATATGTCCTCCATTTTCTTTCTTTTCTATTCGAACTCTTGTTCCAAGAGATTCTTGTAACTTTTCTTCCATTTCTGCAATTTCTGGATCTATCATATATTCTTTTTTCCGAACCCTATCATAAGCTATACGCCTAGCTGCTTTTTCTGCATCCCTAACCGTCATCTTTTTAAAGACAATTTCTTTAAACAAAACCATCTGTTCTTCTGGTCTATCAGAAAGCATCAATATCGGCCTAGTGTGCCCCTCTGATATCTTTCTAGCTGATAAGGCATCTAATATATCTTGGGGTAAAGCTAAGAGTCTTAATGTGTTTGAGACATACTCTCGGCTTTTTCCTATCTTCATACCAATCTGGGCATGAGTAAATTTAAACTCATCAGCTAATCTCATAAAGGCTCTGGCTCTTTCAACTGCATTTAGATCTTCTCGTTGTAAGTTTTCTATAATAGCTAACTCCAGCTTAGCCATATTATCATCTCCAACTCTAATAATAACCGGCACTTGTTCTAGTCCTGCTATTTTAGAAGCCCGAAGCCTTCTTTCTCCAGCGATCAATTCGTAGGTAACACTTATGCCTCCATCTTCCTTCTCAACCTCTTCACGAGAAACGGTTAGAGGCTGGAGTAACCCATATTGCCTAATTGAATCAGCTAAATCTTTTAGTCGGTCTTCATCAAACTCTCTGCGAGGCTGAAAAGGGTTCGGCTTAATTTTATCTATATCTACCCAAAAAATTGAATTATTATAAAGTTGTGACATACGTGGTTATTTTATCATATTATTTAGGGATTGAAAAATGAAAAGATATCCTGTATAATCAAAAAAAGTAAATGCGTCGGTACTCAAGTGGTCAACGAGGGCAGACTGTAAATCTGCTGACCTTAGGTCTTCGGAAGTTCGAATCTTCCCCGGCGCACAAAAGCGTGAGCTTAAAAAGACTGGACGGGCTCCAGTCTTTTTCGCTTTTGTGAGGCGGAGTAATGTTTTCTGACTACAGAAAACAGCGAGCCGGGTCTTCTGGCTCTCTTTGGTCATCAGACTCTATGAGGTCGCGAAAATTTAATTTTATTTTTTTAATGCTTTTTCTTTTTTAGATTTTACTGAAGTTTTTTTCTTTTTATCAATCTTCAGGGATCCTGATTTTAGAGAAACATAAAGAGTATCACCCTTTTGAGCAGTTTTAGAGATAATCATCATAGCAATTGGATTAAGTATTTTTTCTTGGATTAAACGAGAAAGTGGCCTTGCCCCATAATGAGGATTGTATCCCTCTTCGGCTAGATAACTTAAAGATTCTTCTGTAAGACTAAGATTTATCCCCTTGCCCTGTATTCTTTCTTTAATATCTTTAATTTTAATATCAACTATATTCCTAATAACTTCTCTAGAAAGAATATCAAAGACAATAATTTCATCTAGTCTGTTCAAAAACTCAGGTCTAAAGAAGTCACGCAAAGTATCTAAAACTTTATCTTTAGTTTCTTCGTATTCTTGCTCTTCTTTATTAGACCTAAAGCCAATTGATTCCATTTTCTCTATAAAGTTAGAACCAAGATTGGAAGTTAAAATTATAATTGTATTTTTAAAGTTAACAACCCGCCCCTTAGCATCAGTTAACCGCCCATCGTCTAAAACTTGTAAGAGTATGTTTAAAACTTCTGGGTGAGCTTTTTCTATCTCATCAAATAAAACTACAGAATATGGTCGGTGACGAACTGCTTCAGTCAAATTACCTGATTCATCATATCCAACATATCCAGGAGGAGAACCAATCAACTTAGAGACACTATGCTTCTCAGAGAATTCGCTCATATCCACTCTAATTAATGCTCTATCGTCATTAAACATAAACTCAGCTAGAGCTTTTGTTAATTCTGTTTTCCCTACTCCCGTTGGACCCAAGAATATAAACGAACCAATGGGTTTGTTGGGGTCAGAGATACCAGCCCGACTTCTCCTGACAACATCCGAAATCTT
>Ga0116177_10001075_pt1 | contig 20339 bp, 17 predicted proteins | sample AD_STIC10_MetaG_FD_89750 | JGI IMG/M metagenome (GOLD analysis project Ga0116177, IMG submission 89750) | Active sludge microbial communities of municipal wastewater-treating anaerobic digesters from USA - AD_STIC10_MetaG | ecosystem: Engineered > Bioreactor > Anaerobic > Digestate | place: USA... | reverse complement strand
GAAATATGTCTTAGAGACATCGTTTACTTTCGGGTCAATTTCAACGGAATCAATTTTGACATTTTCATGAGCAGAAAGAATGTTTTTGCTTAATGTTTGAGCCCCTCCCCCAATCAAATATATATTTTCTATGGAGGGGTTAATTTTAAAAAAGACAGGAAAAGATTCTGGATAATTGTGTATTTTTTTGCCCTCGAGACTTTCGATGCTATGAGATCCAAAATCTAAAAATAATGCCCTGACCAATCCAAGGGATCCAATTTCTTTATCTGCAACCCGGATTAAGTAATAGTCGCTTTCTTTGCTGTACACGAGTGACAGCGTGTCGCGAGGGGAAGATGAGAGAGGCGTGAGCAGAAGTAAAAATGCCAGCAAAAAGACCTTTCTGTTATGTACAAACATCAGCGAAATTACTAAGAATATTGTGGCAACCAAAACAATTATTTTCTGACTACCAATAATCCCAACCAATAAAAATCCGGTAAGAATAGTTCCGATTACACTACCGGCAGACCAGAAAGCAGAGAGCACTCCGGCGCTAAAGCCAACTCCAGAAAGATCCTTGGCCTTAAGTTTCAGCAAACACGGAGAGATTGTTCCTATTAAAATTGACGGAAGCAGGAATAAAATAATAGCCGACAACGATGATATTGCTAGTACTGACATATTCGACAGGGCTATTTTGGGTAAAAAAGAGGCAAATATATTAATTAAAAAAACCAAAACACCAGCTCCTGCGGCAAAATAAAAAACAGTTTTTTCCTTTGGCTGTCTGTCGATGGCCAATCCGCCCAAAATGTATCCAATGGATGATCCAAATAACACGGTACTTATTATTGCGGTCCAAGTATAAAGAGAATTCCCTATATATGGGGCAACTATCCTGGTTGCGGTTATTTCCAGGGCCATCAAGCCAAAGCCCGCGGCAAAAGAAGCGATGACATATTTAATTTCGGTTTTCACTATGTTAATCATATTCAATATATCTCTCTTCGTCGTCAATTGAAAGAAAGCTGCGATTCTTGTTTGTTGATTCGAGCTGTATAACTTCTGCGGGCAATGCTCCCAAAAAGCGCGAAGGAATTCCAAAAAAAGAAATAAATAATTTTTTCTTGGCTCTGGTCATGGCTACATATAAAAGTCTCCTTTCTTCTTCGATCTCCTCTTCGTTGTAATACGTTCTTCCGTGCGGAATTAGTCCCTCCTTTACCCCGGCAATAAACACATTGTCGAATTCCAATCCTTTGGCTAGATGAATTGTCGAAAGAATAATCTGTGACGCGTCATTCTTTTTATTCCCAAAATTATCCGTAGTCTGGAGCAGGGCAACCTGTTCTAAAAATGATGCCAAATCAGAAAACTCTCCGGCAAATCGCACCAACTCCGCAATATTTTCTTTGCGATCTTCTAGGTTCCCCTCGGATTTATCCAAAACCTCCAAATAGCCGGTAACCCGCATAAAATCAGCAATAAGTTCCTTCGGCGAATTCGGCATTTCCCCTTCTCTAATATATTCCTCATACGTTTTAACGCGGCGCTTCAAAATATTTTTTTCAAGACGTTCTCGGCTGACCTCGTCGTTTTTGTTTGCGCGGAAACGCAACCCGGCAAGGATGTCTTTAATTTCCTTTCTTTCGTAGAAGCGCAACCCGCCAAATATTCTGTATTCCAAACCGGCGCGAATTAATTCTTGTTCAATGGCGCGCGATTGGGCATTTGTTCTATAGAGAATCGCTGCTGATTCACCAACCCTCACAAGTCCAGATATTTTTTTAGCTATCCAAGAAGCCTCTTCTTGCTCGCCGGTAAATTCCGCAAGAGTTACTTTGTCTCCTGTCGGGTTTTTAGTAAATAACTTTTTCTCGAAGCGTCCTTTTAAATAATTATTTCCTGCGAGCACTGCCGAGGCAGCGGAAATAATATTGGCGGAAGAGCGATAATTTTCTTCAAGTGGAATTATGCTGGCATTCGGCCAATCCTTCTCAAAATTCAAAAATATTTTTATATTAGATCCTCTCCACGTATAAATTGTTTGGGCGGCATCTCCGACCGCGCTAACTGCTCCACGAGCTCCGGCTAAAAATCTAATCAGCTCGTATTGCATATCATTAACATCTTGATACTCGTCTACCAGAACGTGATCAAAACGTTTTTGATATTTCTCTAAAACTTCTGGATTATTTTTAAAAATTGCCACCGGTTTTTCGAGCAGATCATCAAAGTCGAAGGCATTGTGGGCTCTTAGTCTGTTTTCGTATTCTTCAAGAGCCGCGTACGCCAAATCTTCATCCAGTCCTTGAGGAGGTTCGGTCTTATCGAGTGTGCTTTTGTAGGATGAAATAAAATCAGAAAGCAGGGACGGCTTTGTGTCTTTCCCTCCGAGTTCTTTTAATATTTTTTTAACCAAAGAAAAAGAGTCTGCGGTGTCAAAAATAAAAAACCCCCTATTCCTTCCGAATAATCCGGCCTCCTCTCTTAAGAGGCGAGCCCCAAACGAATGGAATGTTCCGATGAATGGCTTTGGGTTGAGATTCGGGTTATTCGCCGATATTCGGTGTTCCATTTCCTTGGCAGCTTTGTTGGTAAAGGTTATCGCCACAATTTTTTCAGGGGGCACTCCGCTATTAATAAGGAAGCTAAGTCTGCTAGTTAAGGTTTTAGTCTTGCCGGTTCCCGCCCCCGCGACTATTAAAAGAGGGTTTTGGGCTGCTTCTACCGCTTTTTTCTGCTGAATGTTGAGATTTTTGTCCATTTGGTATACCCTTAAGGTATTAGTAGAATACCAGAACAATTAAAAAGGAACAAAAAGCCATTGCTAGTGGCTCTTTTTTTCATGTTGGGTGTTGCCAGCGTTCCCGCCCTTTCTCCGTCCAGTCAAGGATTTGTGGGTATTTTAGGAGGGCCCAAAAGCAAGAATCAGGAGGCTGTGTCTGAAAAAAACGAACTAGCCTTACTATATAAAGTGCCGAATCCAGCTGGTAGGGTAGTCTCTTCGGGCGAGCCAAAGGAATATGAGGGGCAAAATTACCTTTTGAGCAATTCGAGTGATGGTCCGAACCTCGATCCTTCATCTGCCGGATACGTGGACTACAAGGTTGTTAAGGGAGATACCCTCTCGGGTATAGCTAAGAATTTTGGCATATCTATCGAGACCATCTCTGCGGCTAACCCAAAAATAAGGGGGCGCGCTCTCAAAATTGGTGAAACGCTTAAGATTCTTCCGATAACCGGGTTTGTCTATTCATTGAAAGACGGCGAATCAATCGAGTCGGTGGCGGCGAAATTCGGCCTTGGTGTGTCGCAACTGCTAGCCCTTAATTCCGGCACAGATTTTTCTATTATTGGCCCCGGCTCTTTAGTGGTAATCCCGGGCAATCCACGAAATTTGGAAGAAACTGAACTGCCGGATCTTAAAAATTATTTCGTTCTTCCGGCAAAAGGCTTAAATTGGGGAAGTTTGCATAATTATAACGCAGTTGATATCGCGAATGTCTGCGGGGCCGAGGTTATCGCTTCTGCCGCCGGTTTGGTAACTGAAGTTGGTTCGCCGAGTGAGGACAATGAGGGTTATGGAGGGTATATTCTAATTGAACACTCAAACGACACCAAAACAAAATACGCACACTTAGGTAAAATCGAAATCAATATTGGCGAATATGTTAAGAAAGGAGCAAAAATCGGTGAAATGGGAAATTCCGGCACAGTTCACGGTCCTTCTGGATGTCACTTACATTTTGAAGTTTACGGCGCACAAAATCCTTTCCGAAAAATATAGCAGAAGACGATATTTCAAACCTCTTCTTTAAATCTAAAAGTCCAGGCTTCCGCCAGATGATCGGCGGAAATTTTTTTACTACTCTCCAAATCGGCTATTGTCCTGGCGGTTTTAACCAGTCGAAAGTATCCTCGCGGCGATATTTTTGTCTTGTCTAAACTATCTAGAAATTTGTTGGCATCCTCCCCTATCTCTGCCAAGGTCTCCGTCTGTTTCGAGGACATTTCCGAGTTGGTTGATATGCCCATTCCGGCGAAGCGCTCCTTTTGTATTGCGCGCGCATTTTCTACCCAGCCGCGGATAGTCTCGCTTTCAGATTTTGCCGCTTTGTCTTCGGCTCTAAGTTCGGAAACTTTTGCGCGGTTAACTTTCACCTGCAAATCAATTCTGTCTAGCAGTGGTCCGGAGACCTTTTTTTGATATCTAATTACATCATATGCTCCACATCGGCACTCTTTTTCCGGATCTCCATAATAGCCACACGGACAAGGGTTCATTGCGGCAACTAGTGAAAATTTTGCCGGAAATGTTAGCGAACTTTTTACGCGAGAAATATTAATTACTCCGTCCTCAATTGGCGATCGCAGAGCTTCCAAAATGCTTCGTGGGAATTCAGGCAGCTCATCTAAAAATAAAATTCCTCGGTGCGCCAGGCTAGCCTCGCCCGGACGAGGTTGCGGTCCGCCGCCAACGACAGAAATTAATGAAGCAGTTTGGTGAGGGGCTCTTACCGGTCGATGCGCAATTAACCCGCCGCTGCGCATTCCTGAAGCCGAATATATTTTTGTGATTTCAATCGACTCTTCTCGAGTTAGAGCCGGCAAAATTCCGGCAAGTGATTTAGCAATCATGCTTTTGCCCGATCCCGGTGGTCCGACCATCAGTAGGTTGTGTCCCCCGGCGGCGGAAATTATCGCCGCTCGCTTCGCTTGGAACTGTCCTTTGATTTCGGAAAAGTCCGAAAAATTTCCGTCGCTTAAATTCCTTTCGTGAAATTGGTGTGGAAGTATCTCTTTGCTTCCTTCTAAAAAATCTAGAACATCTTTCAAATTTTCTGCAGGAATAATTTTAACAGTCGAAACCGCACTAGCTTCGTTCGCATTTTCGGAAGGCAAAATTAAAAAATCAAAATCATTCTCCCCTGCCATCTCCGCAATGTTCAAGGCACCATCAATAGGACGAAGCCGGCCATCCAAAGAAAGTTCGCCGGCAAAAATTATTTTCGAAAAATCGTTTTGCGAAATTTGTTTTGTCGCCAATAAATATCCAATCGCAATCGGCAGATCATAATGAGTTCCATTTTTTTTAATCTGCGCCGGTGCAAGGTTGACTGTTATTCTTCGATTCTCGCGATTCGGAGATTTCACACCTAAATTTTTTAGCGCCGAGTTAACCCTTTCTTTCGCCTCGTTCACCGCCTTGTCGGCCAAGCCAACAATATTAAAAACATGGAGGCCGACATTTAAGTCGACCTCCACTTCAACCAGCTTCGCTTGTATGCCCTCTAATTCTGCTGAAAAAATTTTCGAAGGCATCTCATTTTTCTACTCCGCTAATTTACAGCTCTCGCAGAGATCCGACTCCGGTACCAGATCTAAAACTTTTTTATCAATGTCTCCCCCGCACTTCTCACACTTCCCATAAGTTCCTTTTTGAATTTTAGTGAGAGCCCCATCGATTTCATTCAAGGTCTCCTTAAGTGAGGCTTGCACTGCGAGTTGATCGTTCATCTCTTCGGCTTCATCCGCTTCCTCAGACATGTCACTTTCGACGTCGCTACCAAAGTCCTGCGGGTTAGAATTTTCAATCTCGGTTATAACCCTTCTTCGTTCTTGCTCAAGCTGTGTTTTATATTTTTCAATTTCTTCATTTGAAATCATTCTGTAATTATATTATCCCCTAGAGATATCGGCAAATAGCGGAGAGGGATTGGCAGCTCGTCTTCAGTCACCGGAAATGATATTGTGCCGATAAAAGTCTTGTCACCAATTCTTAACGCGGCTAGTTTTTGGTTTGGACACCATGGAAAGTAACAGCCCAAGAAGACGCCAAATTTATGCGACCAACCCCAGCCCGCCGTTCAGTCGGCGGAGGGCTACCGTCTGCATGCTCCAATGCACAATCCGGCAATAAACAGCCATAATTCGGCAAACAAAAAAGTCAAAAATAACGTCATTTTTGAGCTGATAAACAAAAATGTTTATCAAAAATTATTTATTAATAACCCATTCGTCACGTAAATGCTAGGGTTTCCGGGGTTTAACAAAAAAGTGTTTAGCGATTTACACTTTTTTCCTGACAAACAAATTTGTTTGTTTATTTTTTGATGTAAATCGCTAAACACTAAAATCAATCAAATTTATTATTTCTGTCATAATATCCGGAGGAGCAAAGTATATATAGTATGCGGTATGATTCCGGAACTCTTGGGTCGGTGCCAATTTTCTCTATCCAATCGGCAAACTGAACCCCTTTATTGCCGACAAGTTTTTTATAGAATAACGGGACGATGATATTTTTTAGCTGGCCAATCTCCCTGACAATTAACATAGCTTGCGGTGCCCTGTTGTGGCCGTCATAAGAAGTGGTGTTATAAACATAGATTTTATTGCTAAGACCAAGCCGATCGCGAACCAGAGAGAGTAGGCGCTCGTCCCGGTGATGCATTTTAATAGAGAATGAGGGAATAATTACCCCCCTCCTTTTCTGAGGAGAAAATGTAAAAGTTCCCTCCCCCTCGGTCAATCCGCGAATATAGTCATAAGTCATCATTTGTTGAAAAATAGTGTTTGGCGCTTTACACTAATTGTATGTTCCACGGAGAAACAAACAAGAGGGCGGAGGTGGGCAAAATTGGAGAGGACATCGCCGAAAAATTTTTAGTTGAACAGGGATATGAAATAGTAGATAGAAACGTTCGGCAAAAATTTGGGGAGATCGATATCCTGGCCGAAGACAGATTCGGAACCGCTCACTTTGTGGAGGTGAAGACCCTCTCGGCAAAAAGCTGGCTGGAGCCGGAAGATCAGCTCACTCGCTCGAAGTTGCTCAAGATGAAAAAGATGGCCGACTGGTACGCAAGGCAAAATCCAAAAACAGTGAGTGGGAACTATCAGCTGGACTTGGTGGCTATAAAGTTTAGTGAGGAAGGGGGTCGCCCAGAAATTCGTTTCTACGAAAATATTGCGTGAGGGTAGGTTGACAGCAAAAAAGAATAACCTATAATATAAAAGTTGTAAGACCACTCCCGCCCGAGTGGATTTTTTACAAAATAGGGGGCGCCCAAAATAATTACGCAAAAATTAAAAACTAAATAAGGTCGCAAAAGAAGACAGATGACTGATAACTATCCACTTATAATAAATACAAAATTTAAAAAGTGCTTTAAGTTATTAGTGATAATTTATTTAAAATGTTTGAAATAAAAGAATTGGGCAGAGCGCTAAAACAGGTGGCCGACGAAAAAGGTTTGGCGCCAGAAAAAGTTTTAGAAGCAGTAGAAGCAGCTTTGGCTGCTGCCTATAAAAAAGAGTACAAAGAGAAGGGCGAAATAATTCGCGCCAAGCTCGATCTGCAAACCGGCGAAATGAATTTTTGGCAGGTGAAATTGGTCGTGGACCCAAGCGAAGTTCGAATCATCTCCGACGAAGAACTTTTGGCGGAAGTTGAGGCGGAGAAAGAAAAAGGCAAAGAAAAGGAAATTCCCTCGGGAGAAGAAGAGAAAAAAATTCCAAGATATAACCCAGAGAGACACATCTTTTTGGAAGACGCACAGAAAATTAAAAAAGATGTTCAGCTCGGAGAAGAATTGATTTTCCCTTTGGAGGTTCGCGAAGATTTTGGAAGAATCGCTGCGCAGATTGCGCGTCAAACGATTGTCCAAAAATTGCGCGACTCCGAAAGAGAATCGGTCATTAAAGAATGGCAAGGAAAAGAGGGGACAATAATTAGCGGAATTATTCAGCGTTTTGATCGAGGGAATGTTTATATCGATTTGGGACGCGCAACCGGAGTTATGTTCGCCAATGAAACAATTCCGGGAGAGCATTATCGAATGGGAGAAAGACTAAGATTTTTTGTTCTTTCCGTTCAGGAGGACGCGCGCTTGCCGGGAATAGTTCTTTCCAGATCTCATCCCCGATTTGTTAGTAAGCTTTTTGAAATGGAAGTTCCGGAAATCGCTGATGGTACTGTAGAGATTAAAGCCATTACCCGCGAAGCCGGAAACAGAACCAAGCTCGCAGTTTATTCTGCAACCGAAGGAGTGGATCCGATTGGAGCCTGCGTCGGTCAAAGAGGCACTCGAGTTATGGCGGTTAACAATGAGCTGGGACAAGAGAAAATAGATATCGTTGAATGGGATGAAAATCCAGAAAAATTTATTGTAAATTCTTTGTCGCCGGCCAAGCCAGAAAGTGTTGAAATTTTAGGCCCGCGCGAAGCGCGAGTTTATGTTCCGGAGGATCAACTTTCTTTGGCGATTGGCAGGGGAGGGCAAAATGTCCGAATGTCCGCGAAATTAACCGGTTGGAGAATTGATGTTCGATCTAAAAACCGACCAGATGAAGTTCAGGACGGAGGAGTTGCCGAGGCGGTAGCGGACGAAGAGTCCGAAGAAGAATAAAAATAAAAAAGGTTAAACAAATACAATTTGCGTCGACAAAAAGAGCCGACGCGGAGAGGGTCATTAAATATCAAAAATGGATAGACTAAAAAAAATACTACTCAGATCTTTGTTGGTTGTTGGAGGATTTTTTGCGGCGATGATGCCGGTCGCGGCGAAAGCCAGCGAAGCAGATTTGGTTTTGCCAGACTTTGAGGCAGTTTCTTTTTTGGGCGTAAGCGGTTATGGCTTGCTTGCCTGGGGAATTGCCGTTTGTCTTTTTGGTATGGGTTTTGGATTTTTGACTTTTGCCAGATTAAGAAAATTGCCGGTTCACAAGGCGATGAAAGAAGTCTCTGAACTAATATATGAGACTTGTAAAACTTATCTAGTAACCCAAGGAAAATTTTTGATAATTTTGGAAATATTCATCGGAATTATCATCGTTACCTACTTCGGCTATTTGAGGCACTTCGAAGCTTCAAAGGTTCTAATAATTTTGCTTTTCAGCGTGCTTGGAATTTTGGGAAGCTATGCGGTAGCTTGGTTCGGAATCCGAATTAATACTTTGGCTAACTCCAGAACCTCGTTCGCGAGCCTTAAGGGGAAGCCTTACCCAACTTACGAGATTCCGATACAGGCCGGTATGAGCGTTGGAACTTTGTTGATCAGCACCGAACTTTTGCTTATGCTTGGCATTCTACTTTTTGTTCCGAAGGAATATGCCGGAGCATGTCTTATTGGGTTTGCAATTGGAGAATCTTTGGGAGCGGCAGCCTTGCGTGTTGCCGGAGGAATTTTTACTAAGATTGCAGATATTGGTTCGGATTTAATGAAAATATTTTTCAGAATCAAGGAGGACGATGCTCGAAATCCGGGAGTTATTGCCGACTGCGTTGGTGATAACGCTGGAGACTCAGTTGGTCCTACCGCTGACGGTTTTGAAACCTACGGCGTTACCGGAGTTGCGCTTATAACTTTCATTCTACTCGCAGTCTCCAGTATCACTGTTCAAGTTCAGCTTTTAGTTTGGATCTTTGTTATGAGAATTCTGATGGTTGTGACCAGTATTGGTTCTTACGGAATAAATCAGATGATCGCTAAAATGCGATACAAAAATTCCGACAAAATGAACTTCGAAGTTCCGTTGACCAGTCTTGTTTGGATTACTTCAATAATTTCCGTTGCAGTAACCTACTTGGCTTCTTACCTGCTTTTGCCAGACCTAGGAGACGGATCGCTCTGGTGGAAATTAGCTTCTATTATTAGCTGTGGAACTTTGGCCGGAGCTTTGATTCCGGAATTGGTGAAGGTTTTCACTTCTACCAGCTCTCGCCACGTTAAAGAAATTGTTAACTCTTCGAGAGCCGGAGGCGCTTCATTGAACGTCCTCTCCGGTCTCGTCGCCGGAAACATGAGCGGATACTGGATTGGTTTGGCGATGGTGGCGCTTATGGGTATTGCTTACGGATTCAGCGCCGCAGGACTTTCAGCTTTAATGATTGCCCCTGCAGTGTTCGCTTTCGGTCTTGTAGCTTTCGGCTTCTTGGGCCTTGGACCGGTAACTATTGCAGTCGACTCTTATGGGCCAGTTACCGACAACGCTCAGTCAGTTTACGAGCTTTCGACCATTGAAACTTTGCCAAACATCAAGGAAGAGATTCAAAAAGATTTCGGATTCACTCCGGACTTTGAAAAAGGAAAAGAATTCTTGGAAGAAAATGATGGTGCCGGAAATACTTTTAAGGCAACCGCCAAGCCGGTTCTAATCGGTACGGCAGTTGTTGGTGCGGCAACTTTGATCTTCTCTATTATTATGATGTTGACCGAAGGGTTGAAGCCAGAATTAATTTCTAACTTGTCGCTTTTGCACCCGCCGTTCCTTTTGGGTCTTATTACTGGAGGAGCGATTATCTATTGGTTTAGCGGAGCCTCTATTCAGGCAGTAGTCGCCGGAGCGTACCGCGCAGTCGGTTTCATTAAGGAGAAAATCAAGTTGGATGATTCTTCCACTAAGGCATCCATGGAAGATAGTAAAAAAGTTGTCGAGATCTGCACCCAGTTTGCGCAGAAAGGAATGTTCAACATATTCTTGGGAATATTCTTTAGTACTCTCGCCTTTGCATCTTTGGAGCCGTACTTCTTTATTGGCTACTTAATTGCAATTGCCACCTTCGGACTTTACCAGGCAATATTTATGGCGAACGCCGGTGGAGCTTGGGACAACGCCAAAAAAGCAGTTGAAACCGAACTCCGAGAAAAGGGGACTGACTTGCACGCAGCTTCAGTCGTTGGTGATACAGTTGGAGATCCGTTTAAAGATACTTCTTCTGTTGCCATGAACCCGATTATTAAATTCACAACTTTGTTCGGATTGCTCGCGGTTGAGTTGGCGATTACGCTTTCTCGCGGAACCAGCTTAATTCTCTCCGGGGTATTCTTCTTGATTTCTGTTGTGTTCGTGTGGAGATCTTTTTACTCCATGAGGATAAAGACCGAAAACTAATTTCGGGAAGATAAATAGAAATTTCGAGCGCCCCTCCGCCAACTAGTGGAAGGGCGTTTGAAATTTAGGGTGGTCGGAGTTATCATTTACGGGTAAAAATAAAACAATGAATCCCGTAGTAGAATTGCGACCAAGCCTTTAATTCTCTGCGAGAATCTAAATATAAAATTTAAAGTCAAAAAATATTTAATATATTGAGACGAAATAGCAAAGCTAATAAGTCGCAATTTCACTACAGGATGAATTTAATACCAACAGTTATAGAAAAATCACAATACGGGGAGCGGGCCTACGATATTTATTCTCGACTACTCAAGGAAAGGATAATCTTTCTTGGCGGACCAGTGACTGACGACGTCGCCAACATAATCATCGCTCAGTTGTTGTTCCTCCAGCACGAAGATCCGAAAAAAGACATTTTACTCTATATTAATAGTCCGGGCGGATCAGTAACTGCCGGATTGGCGATTCTTGACACCATGCAGCACGTCAAGCCGGACGTTTCAACTATTTGTGTTGGAATGGCCGCCTCTATGGGCGCAGTTCTTTTGGGAGCAGGAAAGAAGGGGAAGAGGTTTGCGCTTCCAAACTCCGAAATTTTGCTTCACCAAGTTATGGGAGGAGTAGAGGGGCAGGCAACTGAGGTTGAGATTACTGCTAGGCAGATTCTCAAAATAAAAGACAGGTTGAACCAGATTCTTGCCAAAAGCACTGGTCAGCCAATGTCTAAAATAGAGAAAGATACCGACCGAGACTACTATCTCACTGCGCAAGAAGCAAAAGATTACGGATTGATTGACGAGGTGATTAAGGGAAAGAAATAAAACAAAATACCGCCGAGAGGCGGTATTTTGTTTAGTTGGTGAGCGGGTAAGTTATCGACATCAACCGGAGGCACAGCCGAGGTTTAAATGTCGGAATCCTGTTTCGACAGGAGGGAATCTCACTGCTCGACCTTCGGTCTGCGCTTTCAGAACCCACGGTTCTGAATAATCTCTCCCGCGGAAATACGCGGGATTACGCATCTCTAAGTCGCTTCGCTCCAAGAGCTGCGAGAACTTCACTCCGACACATCCCTCCGTTCGATTCCCCTTGCTCAATTCGAGCTAAACAAAAATTGCCCAACAAGCGAGCAATTTTTGTTTAGTGGAGCGGGTAAGGGGAATCGAACCCCTGGCTTCAGCTTGGAAAGCTGAGGTATTGCCATTATACGATACCCGCGCTCGTTTAGGCGACGACGGGCAATTTGCCCGTCACATCCCCGGTAGCGCAATGGGGAGGTGCCTTTACGATTTACTAATAATAGTAATTTTGGCAAAAAAACTCAAGAGTAGAAGCGGTTATTTTAAAATAGGGTAAAACGATTGTGGACAAGCTGTGGAATATTTTTTGTTCACTGACCTCATATAAATGGCTCACCTTGTTATTCTAAATGTTTTCTAGGGGAGCCTGGCAAGTGATTGGCCCCGCGCCAAACCGAGCATTGGTCCTTGAGTCACTGTGCTGGCTTGGGAGTTCTCTGTATTGTCCAGATTTATAGAGTTTATTATTCCCCCTGACTTAGCGGACAAGAAAAGGTGCTCGCTTGGTGACGGGGTTCAACCCCGTAGTGAATCCGGCATTTGCATTTTCTCATAGAGAAAAATGCTTGAATCTTTGTATGCCGGATCTACTACAGGGTTGATTTTTATGCCTGTTTACATATAGAATATGAGGAATAAATGAGCCGAAAAAATAAATTCTACATCGGTTTTGTGGTTATCGTTATCGCTGGATATGTGGCCTATAAATTAATTTTGGCATCGGCTTTTGGCACCCCAAAGGACTTCGCTGAGGCTCGAGAAAGAGGGGCTTTGATCTCTCAAGACATTGTTAATCTCTCCAATGAGCTAACTGCCAACCTAAAAGAGATTAATCGTCTGGACAAAGAAGGAAACCTCACAGAGGCCCTTGAGAGAACCACAGAATTAGCCACTAAGAGTTCCGAGATAAGAAGCAGGGCGGTTGAGCTATCCGCAGAACTAGAAAAAATGACTTCTTCTCTCCCAAAAATAAGAGAGGAGGAAGCGAAGCAGGCGGTTTTAGAATCAGTCAGTAATAGATTGGCTCTTATTAGCAGACTGATAAATTATAGCGACTATGTATACCAGCTTTTGTCGGTCCTGCGCGAAAGGTTTACTAATCAATATGTTGAGAGCGGGAAAGTTGATTCTCTAATTTCTAAAATCAACGACGAGGTTCAGTCGGTTAACGCATTTAACCAGTCTGCGATATCCGCAATGGAGAAGTTTGATAAACTGCAATAAAATAGTTTATAGTTTGTATTGCCAATCTTGAGGCGAGCTTCAAATTGGCAGCGAGGACAAAATAATATCGGCCCATAGCTCAATGGCAGAGCAAACGTCTTATACACGTTCGGTTCCTGGTTCGAATCCAGGTGGGCCGACAAGTAAAGATAGATATTTTGTCCGAGCGAACCAATTTTATGGCCACAGGCCATATACCTCGGCGGTCCCTGGTTCGAATCCAGGAATGCGCACAGCAAAGCGTCTTCAATTCGGCAGCGAGGAGAAAATATTAAAGCAATTTATATTTTCGACGAGCGAACCGAATTTATCGCCTTAGCGATATACACGTTCCCTGCCTGTCGGCAGGCAGGGGTTCCTGGCCCGCCCCGCCGCGGCGGGGTGAAAATCTCCTCCAGAGGCGGACAGGCAGGTGGGCCGACAAAAAGCAGATATTTTACCCTAAAGAAAACAAAAACCCCGCCGTTGGCGGGATTTTTGTTTAGGCAGCAACAGTCTTTATCTTGAACGGCTTCAGCAATTCCTGAAACTCTTCTTTCTCAATGGTTTCTTTTTCTATTAACGTCTCAGCTATTTTTTGGAGTGCTTTTCTGTTCGCAGTTAAGACCTTGGTAGCGGTGTCATATGCGTCATGAATCAACTTAGATACTTCGCCGTCGATTTGTCGAGCAATCTCTTCAGAATAATTCCTCTCGGTAGTCATCTCTCGTCCCAAGAAGATCATTTCCTCGGTGTTTCCGAAAGTAACCGGACCTAATTTTTCGCTCATCCCATATTTAGTCACCAGCTTTCGGGCGAGAGCCGTAGCCTCCTTTAAATCATTCGATGCTCCGGTGGTTACGTCTCCGAAGGTTATCCTTTCAGAAACAAAACCTCCAAGCATCATTGCGAGATCGTTTAAGAATTGGGCACGGGTTTTAAGTCTTCGGTCTTCTTCCGGAAGTTTTAGGGTGTATCCACCAGCCATGCCGCGGCTAATGATGGAAATTTTATGAACCGGATCAGACTCTTTAAGGGAAGCCGAAACGAGCGCGTGTCCACCTTCGTGGTAGGCAGTTATTTCTTTTTCCTTTTGAGATATTGTTCTGCTGCGGCGCTCGGGGCCAAGAATAACTTTTTCAATGGAGTCCAGTACCTCCCTCTCTTCGATAATCTTCCTATTTTTTCTGGCGGTCATTAACGCCGCTTCGTTCATTAGATTTGCTAAGTCTGCCCCAGAGAACCCTGGAGTTCGTTGAGCAATCTTTTTAAAGTCGATCCCGGTCGCAAGGGGCTTGTCTTTGGAGTGAATCTGCAGAATCTCTTCTCTATCCTTTATATCCGGCAAATCCAAAACAACGTGCCGATCGAATCTCCCAGGTCTCAAAAGGGCTGGATCTAAAACGTCTGGGCGGTTGGTCGCGGCAATTACAATAACTTGGGTGTCTCTGTCGAATCCATCAAGCTCTACCAAAATCTGATTCAAAGTCTGCTCTCTTTCGTCGTTGCCTCCTCCCATTCCAGCGCCACGCTGTCTGCCAACCGCGTCAATTTCGTCAATAAAAATTATTGCGGGCGCAGCTTTTTTTGCGACCGCGAAGGCGTCGCGAGTTCTTGATGCTCCAACTCCAACGAACATTTCTACAAATTCGGATGCGGAGATGCTAAAGAATGGCACGCTGGCTTCTCCGGCTACGGCGCGAGCAAGTAATGTTTTTCCAGTTCCCGGAGGTCCAAACAAAAGTATCCCACGAGGGATGCGAGCTCCTAAGTCTAAGAATTTTTTTGGATTTTTCAGAAAGTCTACAACTTCGATTAATTCTTCTTTGGCTTCTTTGAGTCCGGCGACGTCCTTAAACGTTGTTTTATTTTTGCCAAAGTTAGAAAGACGCATATTTGATTTGCCAAAACTGAAGGCCTGATTGACTCCTCCTTTCGCTTGCTTGAAAAGCATCCACAAGAAAACACCCATAATCAAAAGAGGAATAGCTATCGGTAAAATTGTATTCCAGAAAAACCGGGACCCGCTCTCATCGCTAATATTTATCTCTACCGCCCTAAGCTTTTCATCCGATACCCCAAAATTCTTAAGGGTTTGGGTCAACCCAAGCTCTCCTTCTTTTTGTGTTTCGGCAATTTTCCCATCCTGCAAGGTCGCTTCAATTGCGTTTCCGCTAATGGATATTTTTTTTACCTCGCCGCTTTCGATTTTGGAAGAAAGATCGCTAAGAGTTATCTTCTGAATTTTATCGGACTGCGCAGTTATCTCGGCGAATACCACAGAGATGGCAATCAGCGCGATAATCGCCCAAAAAATATTTTTAGTAAGTGATTTCATAAATTTAATTTACTTAAAGTTTAGACGAATAAAGAGCAGGAATCAAACCTATGGTGAATTTAGTGCCTGCATTTTGTTAAATAGAAGATATTTCAATTCAAATACGCCAAATCTACTACGGGGTCAAACCGCGCGAATAACGTTCCGCCAGAGGTTAAACCTCGTGAGTATCTTTCTTTTTAAGATAACGAGTGATTAATTTTCCGAATACAAAATTTATCAATAAAAAGGCCACTAAGCCGACAACTAGCAATTGTTCAATGCGGTTAAATATACTTTTTGCTTCGAGGGCCGTAAATCCGGAGGACAATCCATAAGTTAGACCAGCTATTACTAGAACCGAACTAAAAATCGCCACCAGTGAGGTCTTAATAAATTTTTTAAACGGCATATCTGCCCATCCGGCGGAAAATATAATAGTAAAGGTTGAGGACGGTATATATTTGGAAAGAAACACCCACTTGCTGGCATGTCTTTCCAAGTGCGCGGCAATGATATCTGCCTTGGGTATTTTTGAATGAATTTTTTCACCGAACTTTGTTCCTCGTAGTTTTTTGCCCATATAATACCAGGCCAAGTCTCCGCATACGTCGGTGAAAACCACAAAAGCGAATAGCCAAGCTATCTCGGAAAATCTAAATTCTTCTTGAAAAGCCAGCCAGAACGTAGAAAACGAAACTGGGTTTCCAATTAGGATTATAGAGATAAAAAGCCCCGGATAAGTAAGCAGGGGGTAGTTGACTATCAAGTTGGCAAAAAATCCGGAAACGTGGTCCATGAGTTTTTTAAATATAACACAACTGGGGATCTGGTGAAAGTGGACTATGTGTTACAGAGACATTGATTTTAAATCCACGCAGAAATATAATTTGTTTTATGGATTGGTCATATATCGCAGGGTTCTTCGATGGGGAGGGATCGTTGACTATAAGTGGTAAGACACATAGAATAACAATTCCTCAGACAAACGAGCTCGTGCTCAATTCTATTCAAAACTTTGTTGGACGTGGGAGCGTATTTCCGGTTAAAAAAAGAAAGATTCACTGGAAAGATTCTTGGATATACTGCATAACAAAACAAGAAGACGTTCTTTATTTTTTGAGTAACATAGAAAGTTTTCTTATAGTAAAAAAAGAGCTTGTAGCACAGCGAATGCCAATCATTAAAAAAATGGTTCAGGAGTATGGGAGGAAGAAAAAGCTTTCCATAAAACTAAGAGAAGACGCGGTAAAGCTGAGGCAGCAGGGGTTGACTTATAGGCAAATAGGTAGGAAACTATCTATCGACTGGGGATATGCTAGAAGGGTTATAGTGGGGAAAAAATTATAATGGTGGGTGTAGCTCAATTGGTAGAGCATCAGATTGTGGCTCTGAGGGTTGTGGGTTCGAGTCCCATCACTCACCCCGTTACAAACAGCCAAACCGGCTGTTTTATTTTGCGATGGGACTCGAACCAAGAAGGGGGTCGGGGAAACTCTTGTTTCCCCGTGGCGGAAACATTAAAACCGCAGGGTTTTAAAGCGGACCGAGTACGGATGCGTACTCGGGAGCAGTGAGATTTCCCATCACTCACCCCGTTACAAACAGCCAAACCGGCTGTTTTATTTTGCGATGGGACTCGAACCAAGAAGGGGGTCGGGGAAACTTGGCATCGCTTAGTCCCGCGTATTCTGCGGTGACATCCGCTCCTCTCGGAGGTTTTCTGAATATTTGCACAGTTGCGAGGTTTTTTCTTGTGACGAGTATATAATATATAATAGAAGAATTATATTAACGCAAAAATGAAAAAAACAATCTATATTGTCATCCTCATTTTAATTCTTGGCGGGGTAGCCGTTTTTTCATCCATTAGATGGGGAGGGCAATTGTCCGAACTTGCGACCGAAACAGAAAATGTGTTGGTGGCCTTAAAGTGGGTTCATCAAGCTCAGTTCGCCGGCAATTATATTGCTGCGGAAAAAGGGTTTTACAAGGAGCAAGGAATTAAGGCTTCCTTTATTCCTTATTCCGAAAACAGCAAGCCAATAGATTCTGTGGTTGAGGGCAGAGCAACCTTTGGGATAACTGGCGCAGATGAGCTGGTTCTGGCCAGACAAAAGGGACTACCAATTAAAGCCTTTGCTGTAATATATAAAACCAATCCGGTAGCCGCCTATTCCTTAAAAAAAAGTGGCATAACTAAACCGCAAGATTTTATCGGGAAAACTGTTGGCTTAGAAAGGGGAGTAAATGTCGAGTATTTATATTCGGCGATGATGAGTAAGCTGCAAATTGATAGAACAAAAATTAACGAAGTTTCAATCGGGCCGACCGCGGCGGAGTTATTGAGCGGAGAAACAGATGTTTCCACCGGCTATGTAATCAACGAGCCGCATCACGTAATCGCCGCTGGGCAGGATGTAAATATTATTTTAATGGCCGACTATGGAGTAAATATGTATGCAGATGTTCTTTTTGCCACAGAAAAAACAATTGAAAGCAAGCCAGAAATTGTTGAAAAGTTTTTAAGAGGAACGTTGAAGGGTTGGCAATACGCCACAGAAAATATCGAAGAAGCGGTGGATATTGTATTGCAATACGCAACTTCAAGCACTGAAAGTCATGAAGAATATATGCTCAAAGCCTCTCTCCCGCTAATTAATGATGGCGAATCCCCTTTAGGATGGATGGAAAAAAATAAATGGATACAGGTTGTGGCTATCTTGCAAAATCAAAAAATATTAAAAGAAAATATAAACGCCGCGGACGTATACACGGCACAGTTTATAAATAAAATTTATAACAAGTATTAAGCGGGGATCTTTTCGCGAGAGCAAAGTGAGGGGCGGCGGAATTTTATTTTTCCGTTCCAAAATTGTATATTTTAAAAAGCACATCTTCAGGAGGATTCCTTGGCAGATAAACTAACGCCGAATAGTAAAACATATAAGGGATCATTCCGGATACACTTCAAGTATGGGGTGGTGATTGGCGCCGTGCCAACTCACCCCGCCCTAGGATTTTCCGGGGGACCGATGGATCCGCCAGGCCTGCGTATTCTGCCATCCGGCAGTTTATGATGGGCATCGGCGGCAATTTCGTCGGTACGACTCCCATCCCGCATCGTTAATCCCGGCCACCTCCTAGATCCCAAAAGGATTGAAGATGTGGCCTTTTTTTAATTAATTTAATAGACTAAGTTCAGATGAAAATAGACGGGAAAATTGTTGCCGAAGAAATATTCGAAAGATTAAAAAACAAAAAAAACCAAAAAAAGTTTTTGGCGGGAATTTTGGTTGGAGAGAATTTAGCTTCTCAGAAATTTTTGGAGCAGAAAAAGAAAACGGCTATGGAGCTTGGCGTAGACTTTAGAATTTATAAATTTGCAGAAGATATCTCGAGCGATGAGCTTCGGAAGGAGGTTCATAAAATTTCTAATCATAAAACTTGCGGCGGAGTTATTGTGCAGCTTCCGCTTCCTGGACACATAAACGAGCAATATATTTTAAATGTTGTCCCGCCGAATAAAGACGTTGACGTTTTGGGTGCGCGCGCCCTTGGAGATTTTTATACTAAGCGGAGTATTGTTCTGCCTCCATCAGTTGAAACAGTTAAGGAAATAATCAAAAAATTTCCCATAAATCTTGACGAATCTGTGGTTGTGGTTGTCGGGGCCGGAAGGTTAATAGGTAGGCCAATCGCCAGCTGGTTTATTGGCAGCGCGAAAGAACTTTTTGTTCTTGATAAAGGTGGAGATATGGGTCTGCTTAAAAGAGCAGATTTAGTTGTCTCCGGAGCGGGAGCCTCAAGTATAATAGAGGGAGAGGCTCTTAAAAAAGGAGCTGGGATTATCGATTTTGGCTACGGGAAAACCAAAGAAGGGAAGCTGGGCGGTGATCTAAATACGGCTTCGGCACTAGAACATCTTTCATTTTGGACTCCCACTCCCGGCGGCACCGGGCCCATTCTGGTGGCAAAAATTTTAGAGAATTTCTTTGAGTTAAACGAAGAAAAATAAAGAGCCTAACGGCTCTTTTAGTATTCGAAGACAACAATGTGAAAGTGGCGAGAGAAAATCTCCAGAAAAGCATCAATTTTCCCATCCGCCCGGTCGTTGACTAGTCGTTCAATCAAAAAGTTAATTTCTTTCTGGGACATTCCATTAATAGAAACGTCAAAGGTAGTACAAGCCAAATGCGTAGATTGAATTTCTCCGTCGTTGGCACCGGAAAAGCTTGCCCCTCTTCTGCGCAGCTGATTTTGTCGAGAAGCTGTTCGGCAGAGTGAAGTAACTTTTAGTTGTTTGCGGAAAACGCGCCAGTATTCTTCTGCAAAGCATTCAAGGTAACGCTTCGCCTCCGGTCGCAGAAATCTAGTTTTTGGATTGACGGATTTTTCAATATAATAACCTTCTCCAATATCTATTACTCGCGAAACTTTATTTTCCCACCAGAGATTTTCAATGTCTTTTTCGGTTTTAACTCTGGGGATGCCTAGAGCATTAATCATCTCATTTTGATGTCTCAATCCTTCAATGCTTCCTTTGAGTGGATTGCTGCCTCGCGTAATCAGTGGCGGAGCGAGTAGTAGTATCACAATCGTGAAGACGGCTGAAATCATTTTCCCCTCCAGTTTTAAAAAGCTAATCTAATTATAATATGTCAACAAAAAATCGCGAGAGCACTCGCGACAATTCCCACCTTTTTAAACACTAGTTCCTTTTAGTGGCAGGACGAAATTAAACCACGCATAGCGCCACATTTATTTTTTATGCGCCCTCGGAGGGAATCCCCGCCTGCCGGCTGGCAGGGAACTCATCTTTATTGCGTCCCCGCGAGGAATCGAACCTCGAT
>Ga0116177_10001071_pt1 | contig 20347 bp, 15 predicted proteins | sample AD_STIC10_MetaG_FD_89750 | JGI IMG/M metagenome (GOLD analysis project Ga0116177, IMG submission 89750) | Active sludge microbial communities of municipal wastewater-treating anaerobic digesters from USA - AD_STIC10_MetaG | ecosystem: Engineered > Bioreactor > Anaerobic > Digestate | place: USA... | reverse complement strand
GCCTGTTCACCGAACAGATCGGTTTCGGTTTCTTCACGGAACGACGTCTGGATGACGCCGGCGCGGGTGTTGCCGATGGCTTTCGAGTAGCTGAGCGCGACAGCTTGCGCGACGCCCGACGCATCCTGATGGATGGCGATGAGGCCCGGCAGGCCGCGGCCCTGCTGGTACTGGTTGCGCAGCGTGTGGCCAGGGCCCTTGGGAGCGGAGAGAGACACATCCATGTCGGCGCGCGGGCGGATCAGGTTGTAGTGGATGTTGAAGCCGTGGCCGAACATCAGGTGCTGGCCCTTGCGCGTGTGCGGCTCGATCTCGTTGGTGTACATCACGGCCTGCTTCTCATCAGGCGTGAGGATCATCATCACGTCGGCCCATTTGGCGGCTTCGGTCGGCGTGATGACTTTCAGGCCTTCCTGTTCGGCCTTGGGCTTCGAGGCGGAGTTTGGCTGGAGGCCGACGACAAGGTCTTTCACGCCGCTTTCGCGGAGGTTGAGCGCATGGGCGTGGCCCTGGCTGCCATAGCCGATAACGGCGACCTTCTTGGACTGGATAATGCCGAGGTCGGCGTCTGCTTCGTAATAGACTTTCATGTCACTCACCTTGGGATTTGGCGGGTCCATACGCGAACCGGCCGTAGTCGGAAACTGAAAACGTTGTTTAGCCCGCCGGGCTCAACCCGGGCGGCCGTCTGGATCGGGTGTTGTGGTGGGCGGCGCGGGCGGATCGGCGATGGTGGCGTCCATCACCACTTTCCACGCGCCGGTCTCGTCCTTGCGCCAGGACGTCATGTAGCGGCCCACCTGAAGCGTCTGGTCGCCCATCTTCACGGCAAAGCGGCCCGTTGTGGTTGCGAAATCACCTGACGGGGATGCGACGCCGCTATCGGGAACCCAGCCGATCGTGAAGCCGGGCGGCGACTGTTCGAACGGCGCGGCGATAGCTTCTGCGCCTTTCAGATAGCCACCAGCATCGATGAACTGGCTGTCGGTCGGGTGGAACCAGGCGAGGAAGGCGGCCTTGGGGCCGTCCTTCGCGACGGCCGCGGCGAACTCCCGATCAGCCTGCAGGGCCGCATCGAGCGTGGCCTGCGGATCCTTGGCCTCGACCTTCACATCGACGCCGACCGAGGGGCCTGAACAGGCCACGGCCAGAACAACGATCATTGCCGCGAGCGCAGCGCGATACGGCGCTTTCTTGCGTAGGTTTCTCATCCGGCCTTTTCCTTCCCCCGTTGAATGCTGAGTACGCCGGTACGCGAAACCTCGACGAGACCCAGCGGGCGCATGAGTTCGACGAACTGGTCGATCTTCTGGCTGGCGCCGGTGACTTCGAAGATGAAGCTCTCGTTTGTCGTGTCGATGACGTGGGCGCGGAAGATCTCCGAGATACGCAGGCTCTCGACGCGCGCATCGCCCTTGCCGGCCACTTTCACCAGCGCGAGTTCACGCTCGATACCGCCGGAGGAATTGGTGACGTCGATCACCTTCGCGACGGGAACGAGGCGAAGGAGCTGCTGCTCGATCTGCTCGAGCACATGATTGGTGCCGGAGGTGACGATGGTGATGCGCGACTGGTGCGCGTTGCGGTCGATCTCGGCGACGGTGAGCGACTCGATGTTGTAACCGCGCGCGGAGAACAGGCCGACGACGCGGGCGAGGACGCCGGGCTCGTTGTCGACGATGCAGGCGAGCGTGCGCTGTTCGATGCCCTCGTCAGACGGGGTCATGTCGTAGGCGGAGGCGGGATCGTCTCGGCCGCCGGTCTTGGCGGGGGCGCGGGGGCGTGTGGTGCGGGTCATGCGGCTAGTTCCCTGATTGTCTCGCCGCGGCGGACGGGATCGACGGTCTTGAACACTTCAGCGACGAAGAGGCGGCGCTGTTTGAGAAGGGCTTCACCAGCGGCGCGGTCCGGGCCGGGGCTGCCGCCGGATTTATCGATCGTGGTGTAGGCCTGGACCAGCACATCGAGCACGGGCTGGCGGTGACCCTGATAGCCTGCTTCCTTGTCAGCGCCGTGCGTGGCGTCGGCGCGGTTCGGGAAGAACAGGCGGCCGCGGTCGATCAGGGCGGACAGGCTCGCACGGGCGGCGGAGCGGCGGGAGGCGAACTCAGCCTCGCCATAGGACACGCCCTTTTCCGCCAGCATTTCCTGTGCGTTGGCCAGCGCGCCGATCACATCGTCGGACCAGCCGATGATGTCGCTGTCGTGCGCGAGCTTGAGGTTCGTGGCGTTGCGTTTTTCCTGGCGGGCGACGAGACGCATGTTGAGGAAGAAAGACGAAATCGCGAGCACGGCCGAGATGAGCGCCAGCCACTGTTCGATCCCGAATTTCGCGAAGAATTCCGCCACCTGTCGCCTCCCCTTGCCGCCTCTCTGCGCCTTGGCCCTAGACCAGCATCTTTCCAGCTTCGCCGATTTCGTCGCCAGTGATCTTGCCGAGGATCATCTCGTTGTGGGCGGCGCCCGACGGGATCATCGGGAAGCAGTTCTCGGCCTTCTCGACGCGGCAGTCGAACAGGACGGGCTTCGGCGTGTCGATCATTTCCATGATCGCCGCGTCGAGCTTCGAGGGATCGTCACAGCGGATGCCGTGGCAACCGAAAGCTTCGGCCATCTTCACGAAATCAGGCAACGCATCGGAATAGGAGTGCGAGTAGCGCTCACCATGCAGCAGCTGCTGCCACTGGCGGACCATGCCCATCCACTCATTGTTGAGGATGAAGATCTTCACCGGCAGGTCGTGCTGGATGGCGCAGGACATTTCCTGCATCGTCATCTGAACAGAGGCGTCGCCCGCGATGTCGATGACGAGGGCCTTCGGGTGCGCAGCCTGCACGCCGATGGCGGCAGGCAGACCATAGCCCATCGTGCCGAGGCCCCCGGACGTCATCCAGCGGTTGGGCTTGTCGAAGTGGAAGAACTGCGCGGCCCACATCTGATGCTGGCCAACTTCCGTGGTCACGTAGACGTCGCGATCCTTCGTGAGTTCGTAGAGGCGTTCGATCGCATATTGCGGCTTGATGAGCGTTTTCGAGTTCGGATAGGCGAAGCCCTTGCGGGCGCGCCATTCCTCGATCTGTTTCCACCACGGTTTAAGGTCGGGCGATTTCGCGGTTTTTTTCGACCAGCCCTTCACGAGCGCATCAAGCGCCTTGCCGCAATCGGCCACGACAGGAATATCGACGCGGACGTTCTTGTTGATCGAGGACGGATCGATATCGATGTGGATCTTCTTCGAGCGCGGCGAGAATGCGTCGAGACGGCCCGTCACGCGATCATCGAAGCGGGCGCCGACGCAGAGCATGACGTCGCAATCGTGCATCGCGTTGTTGGACTCGAACGAGCCATGCATGCCGACCATGCCGAGCCATTGCTTGTCGGACGCCGGGAAGGCGCCGAGGCCCATCAGGGTGGACGTGACGGGCCAGCCGGTAGCCTTTGCGAGCGCACGCAGCGCCTCGGACGCTGCGGGGCCGGAATTGATGACGCCGCCGCCGCTGTAGATGATCGGGCGCTGGGCCGTCGCCATCAGGGCGAGCGCTTCCTCGATGCGCTTGTCCTGCGGTTCGGTGCGCGGGTGATAGGTGCGATGCTCGATCGCTTCGGGGCCGACATAGGTTCCCTTGGCGAACTGGACGTTCTTCGGAATGTCGACCAGCACGGGGCCGGGCCGGCCGTGGGTTGCGACATAGAACGCCTCGTGGATGGTGCGCGCGAGATCGTTCACATCGCGCACGAGATAGTTGTGCTTGGTGCAGGCGCGCGTGATGCCGACCGTGTCGGCTTCCTGGAAGGCATCCGAGCCGATGAGGTGGGTGGGGACCTGGCCGGTGAAGACGACCATGGGGATCGAGTCCATCAGCGCGTCGGCCAGCGGCGTCACCATGTTGGTGGCGCCGGGACCGGACGTCGCGAGCGCGACGCCGCACTTGCCGGTGGAGCGGGCATAGCCTTCGGCCATGTGGCCGGCGCCCTGCTCGTGCCGCACGAGGATATGGCGGACCTGCTGCTGAGCGTAGATGGCGTCGTAGATCGGAAGAACCGCGCCACCCGGATAGCCGAACATCGTGTCGACGCCCTGATCGGCGAGCGCGCGAAGGACGATCTCGGCGCCGGTCAGTTGCTGGTCGGCTGCTTGCGTATCCATCTTGCTGTTTCCGTCCATCTCGCCGCTCGTCAGTCTTTTTCAGGTTTGGGGAAAAGAAAAAGGGCCACTCGGGCCCTTGGATGTCGTGTCTCGCCGTTCAGCCCGGTGTGATTACCGGGCCGGCGGCGAGCCAATTACGAGTACGAGTGCCTGGCGGCTCCCGGACATGGGGGTTTCTCCCAAAAACACTATCGAAAAGGCCAATACCGTTTCACAGGCGCAGCGTCAATCTGGTCTGGAGGGGTAGAAATGACCTTCGACGCAGATTTTCAGGTTGGTTCGACCCTGTTCTGGGCTTCGGCGTGCAAATCCGCGAACACCCGTGTCCTCACGTCGAGGGCCAGGGACGGGATGCGGGGCCAGAGGGTGAACTGGTGGGCGATCCAGGTCATCTGGCGCTTGGCGTAGCGGCGGGTGTCGCGTTTGCAGCGTTCGATGGCGTCGGCCAGCGAGGCGCGGCCGGCGAAGTGATCGGCGAAACCGGGCATGCCGTGGGCGCGCATGGCGGGGAGTTCGGGGTCAAGCTTGCGCTCCCACAGCCGGCGGGCCTCTTCCAGCGCGCCGAGCTTCATCATCTTGTCGACGCGGGCGTCGATGCGGACATAGAGGTCTTCCCGGGGCGGCGTTAAGGCGGCGCCGACCCACGAACCTGCGGTGAGCACGGGCGCCTGCTCGCCGTGGAAGGACGAGATCGGACGGCCGGTGGCGATGAGGACTTCGAGGGCACGGGCGGTGCGCTGTTTGTCCTGAGGATCGATCCGATCCATGGCGGCAGGATCTTTCGCGAGCAGATCGGCAAAGGCAGCCGCCTGATCCTGCGCGACGCGGGCGCGGGCTTCTTTGCGGGCTTCTTCGGGAACAGGCGGAATTTCAGAGAGACCGTCGGTGAGCGCCATCAGGTAGAGGCCGGTGCCGCCGACGATGATGGGAACCTTGCCCTGCCCGCGCAGCTCCGCGATCTTGGCGGCGGCGTCTTTCGACCAGGCGCCGGCGTTGTAGCGTGCGGCTGCATCGACATGGCCGAACAGGTGGTGGGGAGCGGCGGCATTCTCCTCGGCATCCGGGCGCGCTGTAAGGATATCGAGATCGGCGTAGCACTGCATCGCGTCGGCGTTGATGATCTCGCCGTCGAGACGCTTCGCGAGGGCGATGGCGAGCTTCGTCTTGCCGCTGGCCGTCGGGCCGTGGATCAGGATCGCAGGTCGCATTCCGTAGGCCAATTCCCCAACTCTGGCGGTTCACTGTTTACGCGTGGCCGCAGCGCCTGTTAGAGCGCGTGGTTCGCCCTAACGCGACACGGCTGTAACGTCCATGACTCTTGTTCTTACCCTCGTTTCCCAAGGCAAAGATGTGGCCGGGCTGGCGAAAGCTGCGCCGGGCGGGTCTGGCGCTGTCGTGGATCGCTCCGCAGGCGGCTGGAGCGTTGCGGAACGCGAGGTTGCGGGCGGCGCGGAGCTGGTGAGCTGGCTGGAGGCGGAAACGCCTGGCGCCGGCGCGGACTGGGCGATCACGCCCCAAACCAACCGCAGGAAGCGGCTGCTGATCTCGGACATGGATTCCACCATCATCGGGCAGGAATGCCTGGATGAGCTGGCGGACTTTGCGGGCCTGAAGGCGGAAGTCTCCGCGATCACCGAGCGGGCGATGCGGGGGGAACTCGATTTCGCCGGCGCGCTGACGCAGCGCGTGGCGATGCTGAAAGGGCTCAAGCTCGGCGCACTCGAAGCCTGCCATACGGAGCGGGTACGGCTGAACCCGGGCGCGCGCGAACTGGTGGCGACGATGAAGGCGCATGGCGCGCGCGCCGTTCTGGTGTCGGGCGGGTTCGGGTATTTCACGTCGCGCGTCGCCAGGATGGCGGGGTTCGATGCGGACCGCGCCAACACGCTTATCGATGATGGCGTGGCGCTGACCGGCGCGGTGGGCGTGCCGATCCTTGGACGTGAGGCAAAGCTGACGGCGCTGCTGGAAGAGACAGCCGCGCTGGGGCTGACGGCGGATGATGCGCTCGCCATGGGCGATGGCGCGAATGATCTCGACATGATCAAGGCGGCGGGGCTGGGCATCGCCTATCACGCCAAGCCGATTGTCGCCGCGCAGACGCTGGCGCGGATCGCGCATACCGACTTGCGTGCAGCGTTGCTGTTCCAGGGGTATGCGGTGAGCGAGATCGTGGCCGGCTGATCGCGACGCTGCAGGGCGGCTGTTGAGGCGCCTTCATGAGCGGGCGATCCTCTTCGGCATGGGCGCGCGATCGAGCGGCAAGCCGGCGCGTTCGAGCCGCTGCTGATTCAGAAACCAGTTGGGCGTTCCGCCGGGCGAGAAACCGTTCGGGTCAAGCATGACCGGGCCCTGGGGCTCTGCCTTGGCTGGCGTTTGGGGGGCTGGCGTTTGGGGGGCTTGCGTTTGGGGGGCTTGCGTTTCGGCCTTGGATTTGGCGCGCCTGGGCTTCGGCGTGGGTTTGGCGCCGGCGAGGTCGGTGAAGGTGCGTGCGATGCCGATGTGGTCGCGCATGATGTTCGTCCAGTGGATGGCAGCGGCGAGATCGCCGCGTGCAATGGCGCGCTGGAGCTGGCGGTTGGCTTTGGCGTAGATGTTGCCGGGCATGTGGGTCCTTTGGGGGTTGAGGGTGGTGTGAGTTGGTGAGCACCGCGGTCATTCTCGGGCTTGTCCCGAGAATCCTGGTTGGCGGCATCGGTGGAATTTGGCGTTGGTCCCCTCGGATTGAGAACCGAGATCCTCGGGACAAGCCCGAGAATGACCCCGTGAGAGATACGCGCTCTCTATCGGACCAGCGTGCGCCGTCCGTGATGCCTGTCGTTCTCTCCCCCAAATGAGGGAGCGGGGCGCGTGGTGCAGCGCCGTGGGTAGTGCCTGTGCCTGTCTCGCGACAGGCTGTTGCGCGTGTCATCACGCGCCCCGATCGGCCGTTCTTCCCGGTGATGGCGCATCAGGAGTTGCTGGCGACGCTCCAAGGGGGAAGCCCCAGGAGGCCTTAGCTCCATAGCCAGTGACCGGTTCGGCGTGTCGGGATCTGTCCGCCAGATCCCGGACCCCCTGATTGGTTTCAGGGGCAATGCTGCGCAGTTCGTTTCACCATGTGAACCCGGAGGGGTCGGATACGCCGTCTCCCAGTCCGCACGGCTTGCTTGAAGGGACGCTGTCGTGTTCCCGACACACCGCAGCCACGCCGGCCAACTGCCCTGACATCTTGAGCTCGGACGTCTCCAAGATCTCCCTCTGTCAGGGCGCGAGCAGTATAACCCCGGTCTGGGAGGCCACTGAATCTGGCGGGCGCTATCCTCCAAGATTTGTGGCTAGGGCGTTGGATTTGTGGGCGAAGAATTTTCGCCGTCCTACGAATTGGGAACCGCTCCATCCCCCAATCTTGGGCATTTGTGAGCACGCCCTCTCCACCGCATCCCCGCGCAGGCGGGGGTCCAGTCGGTGCGCTTCGCGCTCTTTGTAGGTGGGACTGGATCCCCGCCTTCGCGGGGAACGCGTGAACGAAGTTCACGCTTCCAGATACGGCTACACCAACAGGTCATTCTCGGGCTTGTCCCGAGAATCTCGGTTGGATCAGTGAAGGGACTGCCGGCTATCCCGCACACACCGAACCGGGATTCTCGGGACAAGCCCGAGAATGACCTCGCTTGGGACTAGGCGGTGGCGTGGTGCATCAAGATGCACCCTACGGGCTTTGCCTTACCGCGCCCGCACGGCCACGTAGGTTACTTCGCCTTCGCCCCAGACCTGCAGTAGCACTGGCTTGTTGGCGCGTTTGGCGGCTTCGGCGGCGGCGATGGCTTGTTCGGGCGAGGAGATCGGCTGGAAGTGGACTTCCGTGACGACCGAGCCGATCGGGAGTTTGCCGAGGGCGTCGGAGCCGGTTTCGATCGACTGGACGATGACGCCGCGGACCGAGGCGGGAATGCCGCGACGCCGGCGATCCGTGTCTTCGATCGCCTTGAACTTGATGCCGAGGACGTTGGTGAGTTCCTTGGCGACATCGCGCTCGGCCGGCTTGGCGGCGGCGGCGGTTGCGCCGGAGAGTTTCACGGTGGCCGCGCCCTGCTTGCCATTGCGGATGTAGCGGACCGAGACCTGCGCGCCGACCTGCGTTACGCCCATGATGCGGAAGAGATCGCGGCTTTCCTTGATGGTCTGGTTGTTGAGCGTGGTGATCAGATCGCCGACCTTGATGCCGGCGGCTTCGGCCGCGCCGCCCTTGGACACTGACGTGACGATGGCGCCCGAGGGGCTTTTGAGACCGTAGGCTTCGGCGAGGGGCTGGTCGACCGAGCGGGCGGTGATGCCCATCGTGCCGCGATTGGTCTGGCCGCTCTTGCGCAGCTGTTCGATCACGACCTTGGCGAAATTGGCGGGGACGGAGAAGCCGACGCCGACCGAGCCGCCGGCTTCGCCGGGCGAGATGATGGCGGTGTTGATGCCGACGACTTCGCCGCGCAGGTTAAACAGCGGGCCGCCCGAATTGCCCTTGTTGATGGCGGCGTCGGTCTGGATGAAGTCGTCATACGAGCCCGCGCTGATGTCGCGGTTGCGTGCGGAGATGATGCCGGCGGTGACCGTGCCGCCGAGGCCGAACGGGTTGCCGATGGCGACGACCCACTGGCCGACATCAGCCGTATCCGAGTTGGCCCATGGAACAGGCGTGAGGGCGGAACGGGCTTCGACTTTCAGGAGAGCGAGGTCAACGTCTTCGTCCTTGCCGATGAGCTTGGCGGGCAGAACCGTGCCGTCCGACAGGTTCACGTCGATCTCGTCGGCGCCGTCGATGACGTGGTTGTTGGTGACGACATAGCCCGAAGCGTCGATGATGAAGCCGGAGCCGAGCGAGGACTGGCGGCGCAGGCCACCCTGCCCGCGGCCGAGCAGGTCATTGAACTCGTTCAGCGGCGAGTTGGGGCCGAAAGCCGGGAGGCCATCGCCGCGCGCGACGGTCTGGCGCGTCGAGATGTTCACGACGGACGGCATCAGGCGTTTGGCCAGCGCGGAGAAATCCTCGCCCGCGAAACCGGGGCGGTTGATCGCCTGCTGCTGGGTGGCGGGCTGGGCGATTGCCGGGGCTGGCGCTTCGATGTTCAGCAACGGCGCGGCGAAGAAGGCGCCGGCGATGGCGGCGATCCCGAGGACGGGCAGCGCGAGACGCGCAACGAGAGACCGCTTCGAAGCCTTGGGAGCAGTAGGCTGGGCCGTCATAAGCGTAGAACTCCAGTGCCGGGGCCCGTTGGAGGGCAATTTCGCTGCGAACACTGGCCTCAAAGCGCGGCGTCCGCAAGGCGACCGGCCGGATGGCGCGATCGCCTTTTGGCGAAACTAGGCCTGCAATTGCGGAGCAATGATGACGCCACAGCCTATCACGAGGCTGTGTGACCGGCGTGGGCGGGGCGGCAGGCGGCGGGAGGCGCGGAAACCTAGGCCGACCGGACCTGTGCGGACGAGCTTTCGAGGCCGAGAACCTGATGCATCTTGGCGATCAGTTCGCGCTGGTCGACCGGCTTGGAGACATAGTCGGTCATGCCGAGGGCGAGATATTTCTCGCGGTCGCCGCTCATGGCGTCGGCGGTCAGGGCGATGACGGGCAGGTTCAGCCACCTGTCGGTGGCGCGGATGCGGCGGATGGTTTCCTTGCCGTCCATGACAGGCATGTGGACGTCGAGCAGGACGATGTCGAAATCGTCCTGGGCGAGTTTGTCGAGCGCTTCCTTGCCATTGGTCGCTTCGAAAATCTCGCAGGCCTGATTGGCGAGGAACAGCTTGATGACCTGACGGTTGATCGCATTGTCGTCGGTGAGCAATACGCGCAGGCCGCGCAGCGTGCGGTTTGCCGGATCAATGGTTTTCGCGGCGGTGGCGGTCGCCGAAACAGCCGCGGCTGCCTGGGCCTTGAAGGTGAGGCGGAATGTCGAGCCACGGCCGACTTCGCTGATCACCGTGATGTCGCCGCCCATCATGCGGGCGAGCTGACGCGAGATGGCGAGGCCGAGGCCCGAGCCGCCGAACTTGCGGGTCGTGGCGCTGTCGGCCTGGGTGAACACGGTGAACAGCTTGCTGCAGGTTTCCGGGCTCATGCCGATGCCGGTGTCGCTGACGTCGACGGTGACCATATAGTGTTCGTCATCCAGCTTCTTGGCCGCGATCGCGACTTCGATATTGCCCTGGGCGGTGAACTTGATGGCGTTGGAGAGAAGGTTCGAAACGCACTGGCGTACGCGCGTGGGATCGTAGCTCAAGCGCTGCGGGAAGTTGCTGTCGTAGCGAACGAAAAGTTCGAGGCCCTTGTCCTCGGCCGTCGACTGGAACAGCTGGCGCGCGCGCTTCATGGTGTGCAGAAGGTCGCCGGGCACAGCGGAGATTTCCAGCTTGCCGGCTTCGATCTTGGTGAGATCGAGCACGTCGTTCAGCAGCGCCATCAGCGACTTGCCGCTATCGAGAATGACGTTGACCTTTTCCTTCTGCGAGCACGTCAGATCCTCGCCTTCGAGCGCCTGCGCCATGCCGAGCACGCCATTGAGGGGCGTGCGGATCTCGTGGCTCATGTTGGCCAGGAATTGCGACTTGGCGCTGGAGGACGCTTCGGCCGATTCCTTCGCCGTGCGCAGTTCGACCTCGATCGTCTTCCAGGCCGTCAGGTCGAGCAGTGTGCCGATGAGTTTGCGGCCGTGAACGGCGTTTGCGGCGATCACCTGCGCGCGCAGCTGCATCCAGCGCCAGCCGCCGGTGGCGATGCGGGTGCGGAGCTCCTGCTTCCAGCCATCACTGGAGCCATCACGCACGGCTTCGACGGCTGCAAAGACAAGCTCGACGTCGTCGGGGTGGATGCGGCCGCGCAGGGTTTCCAGTTTCTCCGGGCCGGGCTCAAATCCCAGGCTGATCGACAGCGCCGGGTTGGGCGAGTAGATCATGGTTTCAAGATCGAGTTCGAAATACCCGTCGCCCGCGCTCTGGATCGCGAATTCGAGGCGCTTCTTGGTGGCGGAGGATTCAGCCAGCGCCTTTTCCAGTTCGATGAAGTTACGGCTCGAGAACTGCGCGGACTCGGCAATGCTGGCCACCGAGGCAAGCGCGGAGATCGAGCATGGGATCGCAACCCAGGCCGGAAACTCGGCCCATGCCGAATACAGCAGGAAGGCCATCATCGGCACAGCGCAAATCGCGAGCAGGCTCAGGATAGCCTTGAAGTTGCCCTTGCCGGCGAAGATGATGTGGATTGCCCACAGCGCCGGCACCATGACCGAAATCACCCAGCCGGATCGTGAGCCAGTCAACCAGATCGCGACGGCGCTGAGCATCCAGAGCGAGACGAGAACGAGCTGCAGCACGTGAAAGCGCTTGGTCGCGCGCTTGTCGCCCATCGTCGCCTTGATCGCCTGGACGACGACCCCGAGCAGGAGGCTGATCGACGTCACGCCCCACGCGACGCCCCACGCGGCGCCGAAGAAATAGCTGAGGATGACGCCGTGAACGGCGGCGATGATGACGCCAAAGACCGTCGTTCCGTTGGTCAACACCAATCGGCCCAAGCCCGAAACCTTGCCAGCGGAGCTGGCTGCAGTCTGCGTCGTGTCCATTTCCAATTCCCACCGACGTAAGTCTGACGGTTATTGGCATTGATTGATTAAATTCCCGTGGAACCTCCGTAAGCTATCCGTGGAAATTGGCGCGCGGCGATTAAGGGCTGTCGTCAAAATCTCCAGCAAATCTGGCCGGATACGGAGAGGGCTGTTAGGGATTGTGACAGGAGACCTCTTATGCCCGTCCACCGTCCCATTGATGCGTCCAGCCACGTCTACCTGATCGACGCATCGGGCTTCATCTTTCGCGCCTATCACGCCCTGCCCCAGCTGACGCGCAAGTCGGACGGGCTGCCGGTGGGCGCGATCTCGGGCTTCTGCAACATGTTGTGGAAGGTGCTGGAGGATCTGAAGGCGGGCGACCAGCCGACACATTTCGCCTGCATATTCGATGCAGGCGCCCACACATTCCGGAACGACCTTTACGACCAGTACAAGGCGCATCGTCCCGATCCGCCGGAAGACCTGATCCCGCAATTTCCCCTTGTCCGCAGAGCTGCAATTGCCTTCGGCCAGCCGGCACTGGAAATGAAGGGGTTCGAGGCGGACGACCTGATCGCCACCTATTCGCGGCAGGCTGCGGCCAAGGGCGCGCGCGTTTCCATCGTGTCGGCGGACAAGGACCTGATGCAGCTGGTCAACGACCAGATCTGCATGCTGGACACCGTGAAGGATCGCCGCATCTGCGCGCCGGAAGTTTTCGAGAAATTCGGCGTGACGCCTGACAGGGTGATCGATGTGCAGGCGTTGTGCGGCGACAGCGTCGACAACGTGCCGGGCGTGCCGGGCATCGGCATCAAGACGGCGGCGCTGCTGATTCAGGAGTATGGCGACCTTGAAACCCTGCTGGCGCGTGCGGGCGAGATCAAACAGCCGAAGCGGCGGGAGTCGCTGATCGAGCATGCGGACAAGGCGCGGCTTTCGAAAGTGCTGGTGACGCTGAAGGATGATGTGCCGGTCGCAACACCGCTTGAGGAGCTTGGCGTATCCGATCCCGATCCCGCAGCCCTGCTCGCCTTCCTGACGGAAATGGAATTCCGCACGCTGACGACGCGCGTTGCGCAGACGCTGGGATCTGAAGGCGCGCCCGCGCCATCATCCTCGGCTGGCGGACCCGCGCTGGCCAATGCGCTGGCGGCCGAACGCGCAGGCGGGAAGCCGACAGCCACGGCAGCGGCGAACAATGTTCCGGGCGAAAGCTTCGAGGCGCTTGCCCCGCAGGCTGTTCCCTTCGATCTCGACGCCTACGAAACCGTGGTCGAGCCCTATCGTCTCGCCGTGTGGATCGAGGAAGCGAAGGCGCAAGGCTATGTCGCGGTCGATACCGAGACGGACGGGCTCAATCCGGTAAGCGCGAAACTGGTCGGCGTGTCGATGGCGCTGGCGCCTGGCAAGGCCTGCTACATCCCGCTGGGCCACGGCGCGGGGATGACGGATCTTCTGTCAGGCGAGAAGCCGAAGCAGATCGACATGGCGACGGCGATCAAGATGCTGAAGCCGCTGCTGGAAGACCCGTCAGTCCTGAAGATCGGGCAGAACATCAAGTACGACATCTCGATCTTCTGCGCGCACGACATTCGCGTTTCGCCGATCGACGACACGATGCTGCTGTCGTTTGTGCTTGAGGCAGGCCAGCACAATCACGGCATGGATGAGCTTGCAGAGCTGCACCTCGGCCACAAGCCGATCCCGATCAAGGAACTCATCGGCACGGGCAAGACGCAGATCACGTTCGATCAGACACCGCTGGACAAGGCAACGCGCTATGCGGCTGAAGACGCTGACGTCACGCTGCGCCTGTGGGAACGATTGAAGCCGCGTCTGGTGCGCGATGGCGTCGCCACGATCTATGAAACGCAGGATCGCGCGCTGATCCCGGTGGTCGCAGACATGGAACGCGCGGGCGTTCTGGTCGATCGTGACAAGCTGTCGAAGCTGTCTGGCGAGTTCGCGCAGCGCATGGGGGCGCTGGAGGCTGAGGCGCAGGAGCTGGCGGGCCAGCCCTTCAATCTTGGGAGCCCCAAGCAGATCGGCGAAATCCTGTTCGACAAGATGGGCCTTGCCGATGTGGCCGGCGCCAAGAAGACCAAGACCGGCGCATGGGCGACCGGCGCGGATACGCTGGAAGATCTTGCGGCCTACGGCCATGCGCTGCCGAAAGTGCTGCTTGACTGGCGCATGCTGTCGAAGCTGCGCTCGACCTACACCGAGACGCTGCGCGATGCGATCGATGCCAATACGGGGCGCGTGCATACGTCGTATTCGCTGGCGGGAGCACAGACAGGCCGCCTCGCTTCGACCGATCCCAACCTGCAGAACATTCCGATCCGCACGGAAGAAGGCCGCAAGATACGCGAGGCGTTCATCGCGGCGCCCGGCAATGTTCTGGTGTCAGCCGACTATTCGCAGATCGAGCTGCGGCTGCTGGCGCATGTCGCCGACATCCCGTCGCTTCGCACCGCGTTCCAGGAAGGCATCGACATTCATGCGATGACGGCAAGCGAGATGTTCAACGTGCCGGTCAAAGGCATGGACCCGATGATCCGCCGCCGCGCCAAGGCGATCAATTTCGGCATCATCTACGGCATCTCTGGCTTTGGTCTTGCGCGGCAGTTGTCGATCCCGCGCGAGGAGGCCGGCGCCTACATCAAGAAGTACTTCCAGAAATTCCCGGGCATCCAGGACTATATGGAGAAGTACCGCGCCTTTGGCCGTGAGCACGGCTATGTGCCGACCATCTTCGGGCGCAAGGTGTGGCTGCCGCAGATCAAATCGCAGAATGGCGCCGAGCGTTCCTTCGGCGAACGGCAGGCGATCAACGCACCACTGCAGGGATCGGCCGCCGACATCATCAAGCGAGCGATGATCCGCATGCCCGGCGCGCTGGAGGCTGCGGGGCTCAAGGCGAAGATGCTGCTGCAGGTTCACGACGAACTCGTCTTCGAGGCGCCGGAAGGCGAGGCCAAGAAGCTGATCGAGGTGGCATCCGACGTCATGGCCCGCGCGACACTGCCGGTGCTCGAACTCAACGTGCCGCTGGTGGTTGAGGCTCATGCGGCCAAGACGTGGGCTGAGGCGCATTAACGCGGCTGGCGTCGCTGGCGCGCGAATTCGCGCTCCCCGCTGCGTTATGGAACTCAAGATATAATGGAAACGCAGCATTTTTGCTGTTTTTCTGGTCGCTTCCTTGAATCGTATTGGTTAGACAGGCCTCCCCGTTTTTCGATGGATGCCATGGCCAAGAAGCCCCCAGAGAACCCCGCCAACAAGCCAGCGCCCAAGCTGGATCCCAAGACGATTGCGCCCTTCTCTCACGCCCAGGGGGACAATGACGCGCAGATGGCGGCGGCGTCCTACAAGCTGGCGGCGCTGGATCAGGACTGGCTGCTGAGCGACTCGATGCGCGGCGTCCGCTTCATGCTGGAATACGCCAAGGTGGAAGAAGCGCTTGACCGCTGGGGCGTGCGCTCGACCATCGTGGTGTTCGGCTCGGCGCGTTTCTCGCCCAATGGCAGGCCGGAGCATCAGCGCTGGTATAATGACGCGCGCACGTTCGCGCGCATTGCGTCGGAGCGTGGCGGCGCCCTGCTCTCGGAGCGCAGCCCGCGGGACAATGTGATCGCGACCGGCGGCGGACCCGGCATCATGGAAGCCGCGAACCGCGGCGCGCACGATGCGGGCGCGCCCAGCATCGGCTACAACATCACGCTGCCGATGGAGCAGGAACCGAACGCCTATTCGACGCCGGACCTGACCTTCCGCTTCCACTATTTCGCGATGCGCAAGATGCACTTCGCCATGCGCGCCAATGCGCTGGTGGTGTTCCCGGGCGGGATGGGCACGCTGGACGAACTGTTTGAGCTTCTGGCGCTGCGTCAGACGGACAAGGCGCCGCCGATTCCGATCGTGCTCTATGACCGGAAATTCTGGGAAGAGGTGATCAATTTCGACGCGATGGTGAAGCACGGCGTCATCTCGGCGCCGGACGAGTCGCTGTTCACCTATGCCGAAACGCCCGAACAGGCGTGGCAGCAATGCGTCGATGGCGGCGTGATGACGCGTTGGCTTCAGGAACAGCACACGACCTGAAACAGCGAGCGCAGACCAGCGGATTATTTATCTGGCTGCAGGGCGTAGAAGCCTGCCAGCTCCAGCTTCACGACAATGTCCTTCGTGCTGTCGTTCTTCAGGTACCAGCCGTGGATGCCATCCCAGGGAGCGGTGAACACGCCGCTCTGCGGCGAGCCGCCGGTCTTGGAATAGAACATCAGGTCGCCTGCGCCCGACGCGTCCTTTTCCGTATGGCCGTGGAATTCGACCTCCATCATGCCGGGATGCTCAAGCGCGCCATAGGTAATGTTGTAGACGACGCCCTGCCCCTTTTTCATGTCGAGCTTGTATTCAAGGTCCTCGCCGGCCTTCACCGGAACGTCGATCACATCGGTGCGCCATTTACCTTCGCCCTGGATCGAAATGACCCCATCGCGCAGCGGATATTCCCGCCAGCCATTGACCGCTTCGGGGATGGCGGGAGCCGCCGGCAGCGCGGCTGCTTCAGCCGGAACGACAGGTTCTGTCTTGGCCGCCTCCGGCTGCCCACACCCGGCAACCAGAAAAAATGCTGCGCACGCAAAGGGAAACGAGAAGGGGTTCATGGAGCCTCGCTGGAAAGCGGCAGTGTACACGACACCCCGCCAAGCCCATCGCCGCTTTGGATGCCAAGTCCGTGAGGCTTCAGCCCACAAGCCGGAATAACGCACCTGTTAGCAACCCGCGACGCAGCGTCACTTGACGACACCAACCTGACACTGTCCAGTCGGGACAGGTGGCGCCCTGATTGTGCTACCGTAACGGAGATCAAAATGACCCGCCTTTCCTCCCTCGCCATCCTCTCTGCCGCCGCCATCGCGCTTGCTGCACCGGCTTTCGCGAAGATGTCGGTCCAGTCCGCCGAAAGCCTCTGCAAGTCGGAAATCGGCAAGCAGCAGCCGGACCTGAAGTCCGTGAAGGTCGACAAGCAACAGACCAAAGCCACGGGCGCATCGTTCGTCTACACGTTCAAAGTGAAGAACGCGGACGACTCGGCCGCCAAACTGCTCTGCACGGTTGATCGCAGCACCGACACGGTTGCTTCGATCGCGCCGGCCACGAACTAGTCTGAAGGTTATGCGGGCCGCGTGTTTCGCGGCCCGCCTACTTCACATCAAAGACCATCAGCAGCGTGCGCTGACTGGTTGAGAAGTTGTCATCAGAGATGATGAACAGCCGGACATGGCCGTCCGGCATCGCCTTCGCGGCAATGCCTTCATAATTATCGATGGTCACGAGCAGGTTCATCTCGGCCAGCACGCGCGACGATTTTATCTGGTAGTCCCAGCGCGCACGCTCATCGATCTCGTCAACCACCCGTGCTGACAGGTTCGATTGATCTAGCTGGCGTTCTAGCACGGTCTCCACGACCGTTATCGCATTGCCGGACATCACCCGTGACGAGCGATGCAGGCTGAAGACGTGGATGTCATCGCCGATGCGTAGCTGATCGAGCCCGACCAGTTCCGGTGCATTCTCTGCAATCGCAAGATCGAAACGAGCCGGCGCTTCCAGCGGCCGCGCCGACAGCGGGCTTGCCTTTCCCGTCTTCGTTTCGACGCCAGCGAGCAGATACCAGTCGTCGGTCACAGCGAGACCTTCGACACCCTGATTGTCGCCAACCTTCATGTTCTGGCGCGCGAACGCATTGCCCATGTTCCAGCCAAGCGGGATACCCCGCGCAGCAGCGCCACATGCGTCGACATCATAGGCCAGCACGCGCGGATCGGTCTCGAAAGACACAAGCGCAACGCCGCCTTGCACGGCCAGCCCTTCGGCATCGCCGGCAAACTTCGATGAGAACGGCTTGCCCTTGCTATCCCGCATCGCGGCGATCCGTGCGGCGTGGGGCGTGACGCCGTCTTCCTTCACATCGATCCAGACAAAGTCGCCCTTGTCGCTGATGGCCAGGAGATTGCCGTCATCGAGAATATCCAGTCCGGAGAGGCCGCCGAAGCGCTGTTCGTCGCTTGTCAGGTGGAAGCCGGAGACGAAGTTCAGACCGCCAATCGATGTGCGAGCCGGGTTGATCGCCTGCAATGCGATTTTTTTTGCCTTCAGCGCGATGCGCTCCGGCTCCACGAACTCTTCGGTCTTCGGGCATGACCGGGACTGCAGTGACGCCAGATAAGCATCGCGCGTTTGCGGCTTTGAGATTTTTGGCGTGGGCGGCGGCGAGCTGGGCTCGATCAATTCGCCGATCGGATCGCCGATGGGGTCGCCTGCAGGGTCAGATGGCGGCTGCGCGCTGGCGGCGACGCCTGCCAGCAACCCGGCCAGCCCAAGCGTCGCTATACGGATCAGGGCAGCACGCATGTATCTGCCCTCCCGAGCCAGTATTTCCGAGTGATGCACCGGAGCGCCCTGTGGCTCAAGCGACTGATGCACCCTGGCTCACTTCTTCAGGTCGGCAGGCAGCATCGGGGTCGACAGAATGTGCTCATAGGCCGCCCAGCGTGCATCGGGATCCTTGCCGCCCACCCGATCGACATAAGCGCTGACCAGCGCCTCGCCGACGGAATAGTTGATCACGTAGGACCGATAATCCCGGTCGAAGGCCAGCGACTGCTCCGCCACGTCACGCGGGGCGAGCTTGTATTTCTGGGTCAAGGTGATCGCCCGCTCGCGGTTGATTTCGCCATCGAGATGCATCTGCGAAATCTTCAGCAACGCGCCATCAAGCTCTGCCGTCGCCGCACGCAACTTGTCGTAGGCCTCCGCCATTTTTGGATCGAGGCCCGCCAGCGGATAGAGCACTTCGGCCTCGAACTTCCATTGCTCATCGCCGGGGAACGCCAGCTCGATCCCGAAATCAGCACCGCCCTCGTTGATCGGCGACGCCGGCGCATACAGCGGAGCGACCGAAAACTCGGCCCATCCCTTTGTGCGGAATTTCCGCTCATTGTGGACGCCCTGCACATGGTGCCCCGGATAGCCCTCGTGGCAGGCAAGGCCCAGCACATTGCCGATCGACATCGGCATGTCGGTGTTGATCTCGATCTTCGAGTGGTTCTCGCCCTGATAATAATTGTAGGCGCCCCAGCTCTTGCCCTTCACCAGCGACATGCCGAAGCTTTCATCAGCCGGCAGCTTGATGTGGGCCAGCGTGCGCTTGCGACATTCTGAGATCGCAGCGTCCATAACGACGCGGACGCGCTCTTCGGGAATCGAATAACGAGCACGGAACGCCTCGACACGTGCGGCCAGCGGCCCTTCGCCCGGCGCCAGCGCGTCGATCTTCTTCAGCGCCCCATCATAGGAGGAAAGCGGCTTGAGTTGCGGGCGCAGCGCGAACAGCTTTTCGGCTTCATCGGCGAACGGCACGCGCTTGCCATCGATCATGTCGAGCCGGAAGCGGGCGCTGGAAACATTGGCAAGCAAGACCTTCGCGCGCTGGGCCGTCGCCGCGTCATCCGATGAAAATCGCTTGAGCATGCCCTGCAGGCGATCTGCATTCGCCTTCAGCTCGCTGCGCTCGCGTGGACTGCGGCGCGCCGCCTCCCGCCATTCGTCGGGGCCGAAATAGGCGTCGACATAGCCGCTCTCGTGCGCGTCGATCTCGAGCACCAGCGATACATATTCGCGCGCTATGTCATCGAGGCTCAAATCCGCACTCCCGGGCACACTCGCACAAGCCGCAAGGCTGAGCGCCAACCCCGACGCCAGCCATTGCTTCACCCGCCGGACCTCCGCCCTTTGGCGACTTCGCCGAACGAAGTTTTCTTGACGGCGCGACCAACGCCGACATCAACGCTTGAGCGCGCGCGCTGGCGGGGCTCTGGCGATTGCGAGGCAGCTTTGGCTTTTTTGGCTTCTTCTTCGCCAAAGAGTTCGGCCAGCTTGTCCGTCATCGCGCCGCCGAGTTGTTCGGCGTCCACGATGGTGACGGCGCGGCGATACCAGCGCGTGACGTCGTGGCCGATGCCGATGGCGATGAGTTCGATCGGAGAAGCCGGCCCCTCGATGTGGGCAATCACTTCGCGCAGGTGTTTCTCGAGCGGATTGCCGACGTTGACGGACAGCGTCGAGTCGTCGACCGGCGCGCCGTCCGAAATCACCATCAGGATCTTGCGTTGCTCGGCGCGGGCCATCAGGCGATCATGCGCCCAGAGCAACGCTTCGCCGTCGATGTTTTCCTTCAGCAGGCCTTCGCGCATCATCAGGCCGAGATTGCGGCGCACACGACGCCACGGCGCATCGGCCGCCTTGTAGATGATGTGGCGCAGGTCGTTGAGGCGGCCGGGGGTCTGCGGCTTGCCGGCCTTGATCCAGTCCTCGCGCGAAAGCCCGCCCTTCCACGCCTGCGTCGTGAAGCCAAGGATTTCGACCTTCACGCCGCAACGCTCCAGCGTGCGCGCCAGAATGTCGGCGCAGAGGGCGGCGACCATGATCGGGCGGCCGCGCATGGAACCGGAATTGTCGAGCAGGAGCGTCACCACCGTGTCGCCGAACTTGCTCTCGTCTTCCATCTTGAACGACAGCGGCGCCGTGGGATCGACGATCACGCGCGTGAGGC
>Ga0116177_10001068_pt1 | contig 20368 bp, 22 predicted proteins | sample AD_STIC10_MetaG_FD_89750 | JGI IMG/M metagenome (GOLD analysis project Ga0116177, IMG submission 89750) | Active sludge microbial communities of municipal wastewater-treating anaerobic digesters from USA - AD_STIC10_MetaG | ecosystem: Engineered > Bioreactor > Anaerobic > Digestate | place: USA... | reverse complement strand
TTTTTCATTACCCTATTTTACCAAACATTTTCTTTTATATTTCGTATAATGAATTATGTCTGTTGATAGTTTTAGAGAAAAAATAAATTTTCTTCCCAAAACAGAATCCAAAACACGATCTCATCCCTGGCTCGATTTAGATCCAAAGGGGGAGAATTACAAAAAAATTATTGAAAATTCCGTTATCCTTGGATCAAAAATTAAATCTTACGATCTCGATATTGATTATCTTGATTATTCCGGCCTTGGCCCCAAACACTATACCAAAATCAACGGTAGACATGTCTGTCTTTCCGATCCCTATCTTTTAGAAAATGGTCGTCTGGCCGCCATCGGCTACATTTTTAATACTAAAACCCACCTTTGGGAGACAAAGTCATATTACCAAAGCCAATCTCAGGGTATTTGGCGTTTTTTACCTTCATACGATATCAACAACGAAGGCCAAATAACCCATTATTCCAAAGGGGAATTCGGTGAAGACAGTCAAAATATTCCCTTTGTCATGCAAGAAGAATTGGCAAAAATTTCCCAAAAACCACCTCTTGAAATCGATTATGCCGAAAAAACTATGGTTGCTATTTCCCTTGATACCAATAAGGATAAAAAAAACGATCAACGCCACACTCATTTTGATTTTAAAAAAGTTTTTTCTCAACCAAATTCTCAGGAATATTTTCCTAATTTTTCTAATCAAATTAATAATTTTGATTTTAAAAATAAATTATATGGTCGTATTCAAGGTGAAATTTATCCTTCCCTCAACCATCGTCTTAATTATTTAATTTGTCGCAGCCAATCAGATCAAGTTTGGTTGGCCGGGGTTGAATATGTTCACAATAACTCCATTAACAACGATGGCCTTTGGGAAACCTGGGTTAACCCTCGCGGCCTGACTACGCCCGCCATGGAATACAAATCACAAGCCGGTGTTTACGCCAACGAAAAAATATTTAAAGGCTCCTATGTTGGTATGGATCTTCAAAACCCCATTATCACCGCCTACAAAAAACGTTGATTATTTAATTATTTCTTCCTCAATCCTCATCAAGCGGTTGTATTTACAAACTCTTTCCCCTCGGGTTGGTCCAACTTTGATAAAGGCGCTTCCAACAGCAACAGCGAGATCAACCAAGAAAGTATCGTTGGTTTCTCCGCCACCTCGATGAGAAGGCACTGTCGCTAGGTTATATTTTCTTGCCAAAAGACAACAATCCATGGTTTCTGTTACTGTTCCGGCCTGATTTAATTTAATCAAGATAGCATTAGCTGCTTTTAAATCAATCGCCTTTTGCCAAAGTTTTGTATTGGTTACCGTCAAATCATCAGCAATAATAGCAATTTTATCACCAAATTCATTTACCAATTTTGGCCAATTATCCCAGTCAAATTCAGAGAACATATCTTCCATGGTTACAATTGGATATTTTATTACCCAGCTTTTATAAACTTCCAGCAACTCATCAGAACTTAACTTTTTACCTTCAATTTTTAAATCATAAATTTTATTTTCTTCATCATAGTATTCAGAAGCGGCTGCATCAATTGATATTCCCGCATCTACCCTCGGTACATAACCAGCATCTTTAATTGCTTGTGTCAAAAATTCCATTGGTTTTTCGTTGGAACCAATTCCATTTGGAGCAAAAGCTCCTTCACTGCCAACATTAGTTGACAAATTATTTGCTTTCAATATTTTTTTCAAAGCTCGATAAATTTCAGTTTGAATTCTGACATTCTCCGCCTGGCTTCTATTTCCCAATGAACTTACCAAATATTCCTGTAAATCAGTTGTTTCGTCGGCATGTTTACCGCCTTCAATCATTACCATCATTGGTCGGGGGAGAGTAATGTCACCTTCAACGCCAAATATTTTTCTCAAATATTGATAAAGCATCAATTTTTCTTCATGTGCCTGAGCTCTAGTCACCGCCATACTGACCCCTAGAATTGCATTTGCTCCTAAATTAGTTTTCAATTCTGTTCCATCGATTTCAATCATAGTTTGATCAATCAATCTTTGGTCACCTGCTTCCATTCCAATCAATTTTGGCGCAATAATACTATTAATATTATCAACAGCTTTTAGCATTCCTCGGCCGTTATATCTTTTTTCATCGTTATCCAAGAGAACAAAAGCTTCTTTTGATCCGGCACTGGCGCCATAAGACACCGATGCTTCTCCAAAGACTCCTGTCTCCAGAACTACTGTAACTTCTACTGACGGTGCTCCGCCGCTTGCCAAGATCTCTCTTGCTTTAATGTTTTTTATTTTTGCCATACTGGCTAATTATACAGCAAAAAATCAAAAATTGACTTCTCTCTTGACACACAAAAAGGATTGAATATAATATTAGCAGTCAAACAAATTGACTGCTACATAAAAAAATTATTATTTGTTATAATCCTAAAACTATGAAAAAACCAAATATCCAGCCGGTTGCGGGGTATATTTTAGTTAAACCCCAAAAACAGGAAAAAACCACTGCCTCAGGCATTTTAATTCCCGATTCTCATGACGAAAAACCCCAGCAGGGAGAGGTCTTGGCCGTCGGTACTCCCGTTATGGAACACGGCCAAGAAGTAAAATCTCCCGTTAAGGTTGGTGATATCGTTATCTACCGCGAATGGGGAGGCAAAGATTATAAATTAGATGACGTCAATTATTTGATCCTAAAATTTGAAGATATAATGGCTGTTCTTAAATAAAAATTAGAAATTAATAATTAAAAATTGAATAAAAATTAAAAACTAAAAATTAGAAATTAGTTAAAATATATGGCAAAACAATTAAAATTCAAAGAAGATGCTAGACAAGCATTATTAAAAGGCATTAATATTTTGGCCGATGCAGTTACCACCACCCTTGGTCCCAAAGGCCGCAATGTCGCTATCGACAAAAAATGGGGCGGTCCTACCGTTCTTCATGACGGTGTCTCTGTCGCCAAAGAGATCGAACTAAAAGACGCTTACGAAAATATGGGTGCCCAACTGCTCAAAGAAGCTGCTTCCAAAACCAACGATGTTGCTGGAGATGGTACTACTACTGCTACACTTTTAGCCCAATCTATCGTCAATAAAGGTCTTCAAAATGTCACCGCTGGTTCCAACCCCATGATGATTCGTCACGGCTTGGAAAAAGGTTTAAATGCCCTCATCGATGAACTCAACGATATGAAAAAAGAAATAAAAATAAACGACAAGGACAGTATTGAACAAGTTGCCACTATTTCTGCTGGAGACGAAGGTATTGGTCAAAAAATTGCCGATGCTGTAGTCAAGGTCGGTAAAGACGGTTTAATTACCGCCGAAGAAGGCAAGGGGATGGGAATCGAAACCAAAGAAACTTCCGGTATGGAGTTTGACCAAGGTTTTCTTTCTCCTTATTTCGCTACCAATACCGAAAAAATGGAAACCATAATTGATAATCCCTATATCGTTATTACGGATAAAAAGATTACCTCTATTCAAGACATTTTGCCATTTTTGGAAAAATTAGTAAAATTGACCAAAAATTTTGTTATTATCGCCGACGAAATAGAAGGTGAAGCCTTGGCTACCTTGGTCGTCAACAAACTTCGCGGTACTTTTTCCGTTTTGGCCGTCAAAGCTCCTGGTTTTGGCGACAGACGCAAAGCCATGCTCGAAGATATAGCTGTTTTAACTGGTGGTCAGGTAATTTCCGAAGATCTAGGAATTAAATTTGAAAATATTGACCCCACCGAATATTGTGGTCGTGCCGACTCAATTACCTCCGACAAAGACAGAACTAGAATTATTGGCGGTGCCGGCAAAAAAGCCGAAGTTGTTGGCCGGGTTTCTCAACTTAGAGCCCAAATGTCAAAAGAAACTTCCGACTATGAAAAAGAAAAATTACAGGAACGCATTGCCAAATTAGTCGGCGGTGCTATTGTTCTCCAAGTCGGCGGTGCCACCGAAGTTGAAATGAAAGAAAAACTTGAAAGAGTTAAAGATGCAATTGATGCTACTAAGGCCGCTGTCGAAGAGGGGATATTACCCGGTGGCGGTATTGCTCTTTTAAGAGCTTCTTTTGCTCTCGACAAAGTCACAGCTGCAAATGAAGAAGAACAGGTTGGTATTAATATTCTGAAATTTGCCCTTGAACAGCCAATTCGTAAATTAGCCGAAAATTGTGGACAAGACGCTGGTTTTGTTTTCAACAAAATCAAGGATAAATTATTAGCCGAGAAAAAATCTGATTTTGGTTACAACGCCAAAACCGGTGAATTCGGTTCAATGATCAAATTTGGTATTCTCGATCCGGCCAAAGTGACTAAATCGGCTCTCACCAACGCTGTTTCCGTCGGCACTATGATTTTGACTACTGATGTCTTAATCGCCGATATTCCAGAAGATTCAAAACCCGCCATGCCCGACATGTCCGGCATGGGCGGCATGATGTGACAGTAATAAAGAATCATTATTTTGATCTAATATTTTTTTGAATAGTGGATTATTTTCCTCTAATCCACATATTCTTTTTAATATTAGGTATTTACTTGGCCTTTCACGTAATATGTCTAATAGTTGTTTAGAATAATTAATCAACGCGTCTTGGATTACTACATCAATTACGATTAGCATAGCTTCCATGTTTTGATTAGTTTCCTGCATAATTTTTGCCGATCCCATTAATCTATCATTATTTCTTAATTTTCTAATTGGATCTCTAGCCACTCTTTCTATTGGATCAAAAAGTCTCAAATCTCTAAATCTTTCAACTTCTTTTTTAGCGTAATAATCTATAAAATCATCTTCCGCCATTCCTTTTAATTTCATGGCATTTTTTGTAGATTCCATTACCGAACCTACTATCGAATTTATGATAGGAATTTTTGTAGATTCATGAACATATTTTTTCCCAAATAATTTTCCTAAAAACGCAGCCGCTGCGTGTGGAGTATTATGTAAATAAAATTTACAATTCCAATATTTTTCTAGCTCTTCCCTAGAACATTCTTTAATTTTTTCTGGAAAATAAAAATTTCCTTTCTCGATTACAATATCCCCATATTCCGATACTAAACATAAAGGATCTATCTTTTTTAACTATCGGGACGATCGTTTGATGTTATCACATCAGGAATTCCAAAATAACAATTTTCATTTCCGCTCATTTTTCTTATTTTCTCTGCAGATTCTCTATCATTTTCAAACGAAATTATTCTTCTCACATTTCTTAATTTATATGCGAAATCTGAAATGTTATTTGGACCAACACAGGAAAATACAATATCTGTAGAATTAAGAATTTTATCTTCATCTCCTAATAAAAAAGCATTTTCATATCTTACCTTGATTATATTGTAATTATTATGATTAGAAAAAGCCGTTCTATATATATTTCTTGATTTTAATGAATTAATTAATAGAGGGTTTTTATCAACAAAATTTATTCGATAACCCAATTTATCAAAAATTGGTGCTAGGAATCCTCTTCCTATTGCTCCAGAACCATATATTACAATTTGTTCCTTTTGAGACATAAAGCTATGGAGCTGTATTCTATCACAATTTTTGTTAAAATAAGCCTATCTATCCGACCCGGTAGTCAAGCGGTTAGACAGCGGTCTGCAAAACCGTATAGATGGGTTCAACTCCCATCCGGGTCTCAGAAATATCCAATATTTTGTTAAATCAGCAGTCTACAACCCCGCAACAGCGGGGCAACTCCCATCCGGGTCTCAGATTCCACCCTTGACTTCATACTTTTTTATTCGATTTTCTTTGTCAAAAAAATATTTCCCCATAATCTTTTTTCCTGTCAATACTGCCGGTAACCAAGTTGGGTCATCTTTCCACATTTTATTAAACGGCAATTTGTCAATTGGCCACCATTTTGGTTTTTCCTCTTCGGTTTCAACCGGTTTTCCCTTCCATTTTGTCACCAGAAAAACCGAACATAATTGATTCCAATCTTCTTTATCCTCCCAGATAAATTTTAATTTTCCCATTAATTTATATTCTGTCGGTTTCACCCCAATTTCTTCTTCTGTCTCACGCAAAAATGTTTCAACAATTGTTTTGTCGGTTTTATGTCTCTTACCACCGATTCCATTCCAATTACCCATTCCGAAACCTCTTTTTTTCATTCCCAAAAGTACCTTATCTTCTTTAATCAAAAAACACAAAGTTGTTTGTTTATTCATTGTCATATTTCTTTCAATAATTCTCTTAAATCATTAATTTTATTTTCACAAGGACAATCCCTAAAATTCTTTCCCTTGTGGGCATATAAATAGAATTTTGCCCGAATTGAATCAGCCATTTTCATTTCTTCCAAAGCATCGCCAATAATAATGACTCTTTCAAATTTTCCTTTATTTACTCTGACATAATCCTCCAAGTATTCTCTTTTTGTTTTTGTATTTTTATCTCGATGCGAATCTGTCCCAAAAATTTTTTCTCTTGGGAAAAATTTTTCTAAATTAACTGCCTTTAAATAGGCCAATAGGGAATCGGTATTGGTATTAGATATTAATATCATTTCATGTTTATTACTTATTTTTTCCAATACTTTTCTGGCATATTTTGCTTCTTTTATATATTTTCTTGAAATCTCCGGATGACTATCGTTATAAACATAACATTGGTGGGTTAGGTCAATATGCTTGGCATAAGATTCTTTTGGTAATAAAAATTCAAAATATTGATACCATCTTTTTCCATAAAGTTTTTTACCCAAACATCGGTTAATTTGAACATCAAATTTATTTTTTTTTAATATAATATTCGTAATTTCCAACAAAGCCAAATCATTATCTCTTTCCAGCACTCCATGGAAATCCCAGACAAATAACTTCATAGGCGATTATATCGTATAATACTGCTGTGTCCAAAAAAGTAATTATCGCTAATCCTCATGGTTTTTGTGGCGGCGTCAAAAGAGCCATCACTATTGCCAAAAACGCCCCTCCTAATACTTATCTTTTGGGTGATATTGTCCACAATGATCATGTCATTAAATCTCTCAAACTAAAAACTGTTCATAGTATCAAAGAAATTCCTTGTGGTTCAACTCTTATTATTCGTGCTCATGGCGCCTCACCCAAAACCTATCAAACCGCCATCCAAAAAAAACTCAAAATTATTGATGCTACTTGTCCTTTGGTTTTACAAGTTCATGAATTTGTTCGTAAAAACAAACACAAAAATATTATTTATCTTGTTTCTGACAAAAAACACGATGAAGCCATTGGAGTACTTGCTCAAGGCAAAAATGTTCAAGCCTATACACTTGCCGAATATCAAAAAATTAAAGTCAAGCCCAATTCTATTCTTATTACTCAAACAACACTCTCTGTTGAAGAAACTCAAAAAATACTCGATTTCTTAAAGAAAAAATATCCTGGATTAGAGATTTTTCCTCATATTTGTCCCGCTACTACCGATCGCCAACAGGCAGTAATAGATTTAAGCAAAAAATGTGATTGTATTGTAATTATTGGTTCTCCAAACAGTTCCAATTCACTTCGTCTTCACGAAACAGCTATTTCTACCGGCAAACCAAGTTTTATTATTGACAATATTTCCGAAATAAAAAAAGAATGGTTCAAAAGTTGCCAGACTATCGGTATATCTTCCGGTGCCTCTACTCCAGAAAATATTTTAGAGAAAGTATACAATTATCTCACTGCCCTATAATTTGTACTACTACTCGTCTTTTTCGCGAACAATCCAATTCGACAGCAAAAATTCTTTGCCAAATTCCCAACATCATTTTTCCTTCCATAATTGGTACCGTCTCTGAAGTCGTCATCAACATATGTTGGCAATGACTGTGGCCGTTTAAGCAATCACTTGCTCCAGGTTCGCAAACCAAATTTTCTGTTCTTTTGGTTAAATCATTGTGTTCATAATATTCTTTTTGAGGTATCAATTTATCTAAAACTTTGGCAAAATCATTACAAATACCTTTTTCCTTTTCATTGACCACAATACTCATTGTCGTATGCGGGCTGTATATCAAAACTTGTCCATCTTTTATTTTTGTTTCTTCAACAATTTTTTCGACATCCTCGGTAATATCTTTAAATTCTAAATATTTTTCCGATTTATACTCCAAAGTTTTGGTTACTATCATCATGAATACTTAGTCGTTCCTTTTTTCAAAATCACTCGTATCAGCCAGTACCCCAAATACAAAAAAATCAATATTTCCAAAAATAAAATACAGTAAAAAACAACTCCCACTGCTTTTAGCATTCCGCCAAATCGATAATAATCCCAAACTATTCTTGCGGTAATATAGACAAAAATAGGCATTATTGCCGTTATTATAACCAAATATTTTTGCGATCTATCACTTTTCAATTTTTTCATTGTCAAGAATGGTTCATTAAATAAATGATAAATATTTTCCCCTAATTTCCAAACCTGTCTCACTATGATCAAAAAAATTAATTTAATTATTTTCATTATTCCAAATCTCCCTAAATGCCATTCTGGCACGTCCTAACATTGATTCTACTGATTTATTACTTTTTCCGGAAATTTTGGCAATTTCATCTACAGCCAATCCCTTTAAATATTTTAAGGTTAAAATATTTTTATAATTTTTCCTTAATCTTTTTAATGATTTTCTAACTTCGGCGATTAATTCATTCTTCAAGCAATCTTTTTCTGGTGTCAGTGCCTCATCGGCAATTTCTTCAAAAAAAGGCGATACTGAAAACAATATTGTTTTTATTTTTTTCTTTCTAAAATAATCAACAATTTTATGTTTAGCAATTCCACAAATCCAACTAAACTCTCTACAATTACCGGAAAAATTTTCTTTTGATTCCCAACTAGCCAAAAGGACATCGTGAACAATTTCCTCTATTACTTGTTCATCATCTATTTTTTTTGCTACAAAAGCCCTTACTCCCGAATAATATTTCTTATAGAAACCCCTCATGAGTTATTATAATACTAATTACTAATTACTAATTACTAATTACTAGCCTATACTTAATATATGCTCAGGCTTGATCTTCTTAATTTGATTTACAAAAACGGGGGACACATTGGTGGTTGTCTTTCTGCACTAGATATTATCGACACTCTTTATGATGGCCAATCATTCAACTTTGACCAAGATCATTTTGTTCTTTCTGCTGGTCATCTTGCCGCTGCTCTTTACGTTGTCCTAGCTAAAATCGGCAAAATAGACAAAAAACTTCTCGACACTTATTCTTGTTTTGGCTCCCCCTTACAAGGCCATGTTTCACATCGAGTACCAGGGGTTGAATATTCCTCCGGTTCTCTCGGTCAAGGCCTTTCTTTTGCTACCGGATTAGCCCTTGGCGATTCAAGTCACTATTCGGTTTGTCTTACATCCGATGGTGAACATCAAGAAGGTCAAATCTGGGAAGCAGCTACCTTTGCCAATAAATATAAACTAAAAAATTTAATTAATATTATCAGTGCTAATGGTCTTCAAATTGACGGTAAAATAGAAAAAATTATGCCACTTGGTTCTCTTTCCGAAAAATATATTCAATTTGGTTGGAATACAATTACAATCGATGGACACAATCAGGATGAAATAAAAAAAGCCATAGAATTGGCAAAAAAATCAAATCAACCGACTTGCATTTTTGCCAAAACCATCATGGGTAAGGGTATTTCTTATATGGAAAATAATTTTCAATATCATGATGTTAAAAGTTTATCGCAGGATCTATATGAACAAGCCGTCGCCGAACTCAAATAAATCTATGCGCCAAGCTTTTGGCGAAACCCTTTTAACACTTGCCCGCACCAACCACAATATTTATGTTGTCAGTATGGATTTGGCCTCGTCTCTCTCTATTGATAAATTTTCTGCCGAATTTCCCGATCGTTTTATCGAATGCGGAATCACCGAAAGCCACGCTGCCTCTTTTGCTGCTGGTCTAGCCAAAACCGGCAAAACTGTTTTTCTTTGTTCTTTTGCTTGTTTTTCCCCGGCTATTAATTGGGCCCAAATTCGCCAATCAATTTGTGAAAACGAATTAAATGTCAAAATTGTTGGTTCACACGCCGGTCTCTTATCCGGCAGATTAGGTGCTTCTCATCAAATGCTTGAAGATATTGCCTTGATGCGAACTCTGCCCAAAATGGAAGTTTTTGCCCCCCTGGATGCCAATGAAATTGAAACCATGCTTCCTCTTATTACTGCTTCTTCGTCACCTTCTTATATTCGTCTTGTCCGTCCCGATACCCCAACTTTTTCTCAGCCAAATTTTCAAATTGGTAAAGCCAATATTTTACAAACTGGCAGCAAAATCACAATTATTGGCTATGGACCTGTTCTTTTTGAAGCCTTCAAAATTGAAAATGCCGAAATTATAAACTGTTCCTCTATTAAACCTCTAGATGAAAAAACGATTATTGAATCTGTCAAAAAAACCAAAAATCTTCTGATTATCGAAGATCACCAAAAAAATTGTGGTTTAGGTGAAGCTATTGCCTCTTTAATTTTAAATCAAAAAATTGATTGTCAATTTCGCCATATCGCCATCGACAACCAATTTGGTCAATCCGGTGATCCAGCCGACCTTTATAAATTTTATGGTCTAGACTTATGTACGATATAATTTCTATCGGCGGTGCCGTTGTCGATATTATCGTTACCTCAGATCAATTTATTTTACGCCCCGACATTTTAGGACTAGCGCCTTCCTCTAAAAATGAAATTAAAGAAGGTATAATCGGCTCTGGAGGGGGAGCAGTCAATACCTCTATTTCTTTTTCTCGACTAGGCCTAAAATCTGCTTGTTGTTCTCTTTTAGGTGACGATATTTTGAGCAAAATTGTTCGCAAAAGTCTTGCCAAAAACAAAGTAACCCGACGTCTTTTGGTTCATTACAAAAAAGAAAATACCGACTATTCCGTTATTTTAGTTGGTCCAGACGGAGGTCGTTGTGTTTTGACTAATCGCGGCAAAACCCGTCTTGAATCATCTCAAATTAAATGGAAAAAATTTAAAAAAGCCAAATGGTTTTATATTTCTTCCCTCGAGGGCAATTTAAATCTTGTCGAAAAAATAATTGGCTATGCCAATGAAAACAATATTGGTATTACTCTAAATCCTGGTCGCCGTGAACTAAAGTCTTCCAGACTGTTAATCCCTCTTTTAAAATACGTCGATATTTTATTATTAAACAAAACCGAAGCCCAAGACTTAACTGGTCTTGCTTTTCAAGACTCTAATTTTTGGCCCAAATTACTAAACATGGGAGCCAAAATTTGTGTAGTAACAAATGGGAGAGATGGGGCATATATTACAACTTCTGTACAAAAACTTTATTCACCAATTCTTAACGTTGTCCCTGTCGATGAACTAGGTGCCGGAGATGCTTTTGGCTCAGCTTTTACTGCTGCCATTATTCATGGTCACGATCTTCAAACTGCTCTTAATTGGGGAATTCATAATTCAGCTTCTGTTGTTTCTTATCTTGGTGCTCAAAAAGGTTTATTAACTTTAAACCAAATCACTCATGCTGCCAAAACCAATAAAAACTAAAAAAATTAAATCGGAACAACTCGATCTTGTCGACGAACTTTCCGAAAAAAAACATATTATCCGCAAACAACGTTGGTTATTTATTTCTCTTGGACTTACCATCGGTCTCAGTTTGATTTTTTACACCTATCGTCATTTTCGCTTACCCCAATTTTCTCTTCCCAAACTTCCCGATATTCAAACAAGCACTCCATCAGTTTTTGAAATTGAAGTTGACAATCAAAGTACCTGGTCAATTTACATCCAATCCATTGATTTTACCTATGAAAAGAATTTTTCCGACCAAAATCAAATTGATGAGGCAATTAATTTTCTCGATCAAGCCGGTATTGTCAAAGATAGTATGCTTTATCAAAAAATTCCCAAGGGTGTTACCATCAGAGAAATTATTACTCCTTCAAACGACAAATATCAGGCCTATTATCGTCTCAGTATTCCCAATCGGGATATTTATGTTCTTTTTAATATTTCTGGTCCTTTGTCAAAAAACAGTGCCAATTCTATTCCTTCAATAGTCGAGAAGATCTACTGGCATTTAGTTGCTCCGTAATTCCTTCTGGTTCCTGCCAATTTTCATTTTCTTTATCCAACAGCAGATTGCTCATAATTCTATTCCAAATCGGTGTTGCTCCGGAAATTCCCGACGCCACCTTGCTCATCGGTGAGTTATCGTTGTTTCCTACCCATACTGCTACTAAATAGCTTGGTGTCCAACCGATACACCAATTATCACGTAAATTATTAGTTGTTCCCGTTTTTACCGCTACCGTTTTTCCGGGTATATGTAATTTTGAATTTAGACCAAAAGCTGGAGCTCTGGCCAAATCATCACTTAAAGCCCAGTTTATTATGAAAGCATAATCTTTTTCAATTATTTTTTCTTTTTCCACCATTTTTATATATCTTTCTTCATTCAAATAATTATTAATTTTCAAAATCGGATTGATAATCACCCTATCTCCTAGATTAGCAAAAGCACTATATGCACTCACCATATCAATCATTTTTACCTCATTAGCTCCCAGCGCCAACGATAAGCCAAATTTAGAAGGATCATTCCAAGTAGTAATTCCCATTTTTACCCCTAATTCTCGCATATTTTCTACACCATTGTTTTTAAGTAATTTTACCGAAGGAATATTTAGTGACGATGCCAAGGCTGTTTTCAAAGTTACTGTTCCGTTGTATTTATTCCCATAATTTTGTGGCGCATATGGTTTTTGTTTTGAGTTTGCCAAGGGAAAGACTGTCGGCTTATCTTCAATTGTTGAACTGATCAAAAAGCCCCTTTTAAGCGCCAATAAATAATTTATCGGTTTAATCGATGAACCTGGTTGGCGCAAAGCTGTTGTCACATTATAATCTCCATTTACTCCCCCTACCATGGCCAAAATATCACCATTTTTTACATCGATTACCAGTACTGCCCCGTTACTTATATTTAAATGTTTTACTTTTTCAATTTCGTCTTTTGTTATCTCTTCTGCCATTTTCTGAATTTCACTATCCAAACTAGTTTTAATAACCCATCCTCCTCGAGAAAAATTTTCAATATTAAATCTTTTCAAAACATAATCACGAACATAAAAAACAAAATGTGGCGCCGAAATTTTGACATGATTTTTACTCACTACTAACTTTTCTTCCTTTAATCTTTTTGCCTCATATTCAGTAATAAATTGGGCACTTACCATCTGGTCTATCACATTTTTTTGTCTCTCCCTTGCCAAATCTAAAAAATTATAAACTGTTGGAGCAGCCGGCAACCCCGCCAAAAATGCTGCCTCAGCTGTATTTATTTCCCAAACATTTTTTCCAAAATATTTCAACGCTGCTTCCTGCACTCCATAAGTTTCTCCACCATAGGCTACTTGGTTGAAATATCTTTCCAAAATTTCATTTTTACTCAATCTTGTTTCTATAATCACTGCCAAAATTGCCTCTTGAATTTTCCTCTTCAAATTTTTTTTGTTAGTCAAAAAAACATTTTTAACCAACTGTTGGGTAATTGTTGATCCTCCGCGTCTACCGTTGTGATGTCTCAGGTTGTACCACATTGCTTTCAATATTCCCTTAATTGAAATTCCTCGATGGCGATAAAATTCTTTATCTTCGATAGCAATTGTCGCCTTAATTAAGTTCTGGGGAATTTTATCCAAAGACACCCAACTTCTGTCCTCGTCTTCATAAAATTTAAATAAAATTTTATCATTCCTATCCAATATTTTTGTTGACAATCTAGGTGGATTATAAATTGTGTTTACGTTTGGCAAGTCACTAATAATATTCTTGTAAAACAAATAAACACTTGCCAGCAAGATAATTAAAATCGCTCCAAAATCAATCCATCGCCAACAATATCTGGCAAACTTTCTTTTTCTTTGGGAAAAAATAATTTTCGATTTTAATTTTTTCTTTCTACTTTTTTTCTTTTTAAAAATTAAAAACTTAAAATTAAAAACTATACCGCACCTCAACACTCCTCTTCCTATTATTACCAATATATCTTTTATCAAATATAGAATATTCATCCTAATTTGTAGGTATTGGGGTAGGTGTTATTTCTATTATTAAACAATCAAGACATACTGTTTCTCCAGAAATATCAACAAAAACACTATGCTCTTGCATTTCAGTATTTGGTTTTTTAGCTTCTGGTGTTGTAATTCGTCCAGTATCTTTGTCGACCAATACTTGTTGTCGACTGACACCGATTACTCCCGGTAAATATTCTTTCTTAAAATATTCAAAATGTGATTCACAACCTTCCGGCGGTATTGCTCCACCTGTTAAATTACAAACATTTTTACCTATAATCCCTGCCGGACGCGATGGTTTCTTGACTTCTTTATCTTTCAACAATTCCGTCATAATATCATGCCAAATTGGTGCTGCTCCGGTAATACCGGAAACCAATCCACTCATTCTTGAATTATCATTATTTCCAACCCATGTTAAAACCACATAATCGGGCGTATAACCAATTGTCCAATTGTCCCTCAAATCATTAGTTGTTCCAGTTTTTACCGCTACTTCAGGGTGTTTCTTTATATTTAGCAATCCACCACTGCCAAACACCATCGACCTAGCTCCATCATCTGACAAAATCTGTTGAATAATAAACGATGTTTCTCTCGATAGAACTCTTTCACCAGGTGCATATTTTGCTTCTTCTAATACTTTGCCGTTTTTGTCGACAACTTTTATAATTGGATTTAATTCTTGTTTCAATCCCATGTTTGCCAAAACCCCAAAAGCCACAGCCATATCGGTCATATGGACTTCACCACCACCCAAAGTCAACGACAATCCATAATTAGCGGGATCTTTAAATGTTTTAATTCCAAAAGCACTGGCACTGGCAATAAAAGTTTCTACTCCATTTAATTTCAAAACTTTTACAGCGGCAATATTTAAAGAATTAGCCAATGAATTTCTTACTGACTGAACACCATAAAATTTATCACCATAATTCGAAGGGCAATAAGGTTTTTGCCCTTCAACATTAAAACAATTTGGCCCGTCATACAAAATAGACCCTGCCGTAATTTTCCCCGTTTCTATTGCCACAGCATAATTTAACGGTTTTATTGATGAACCTGGTTGACGCAAAGCCGTTGTTACATTATATTTTCCGTCAATATCATCAGAAAAATAATCAATCGATCCTACCATTGCCAAGACGGCTCCTGTTTCTGGCTCGGTGATCAAAGAAGCACCATTAGAAACCTTATATCTTTTTAAAGTTGCCACTTCAGCCGAAACCGTTGCTTCTGCCATTTTCTGCAAATCTAGATCTAGAGTTGTATAAACTTTTAAACCACCGGCAGTTACCTTATCCGCTCCATATTTTTCCGTCAAAATGTCCTTTATATAGAAAACGAAATGTGGCGCTTCAATTCCTTGTTTGGAAACATAATAATTTAATTTTTCATTTTTTGCCGCCTCGTATTCTTCTTTATTTATGAATTTAACCTCAAACATTCTATCTAAAACCTGCAATTGTCTTTCTTTGGCCAATTCAGGGTGGGAAAAAGGGGAGTATTTCGATGGTGAAGCAGGCAATCCTGCCAATAGAGCACTTTCGGCCAAACTTAGTTCTTTTACTGATTTATTAAAAATTCCCCTGGCTGCCGCTTCCACTCCCCAAAGTGTTCCTCCATATGGCGTTTGGTTCAAATACATTTCCAAAATTTGATTTTTTGTATACATTATTTCCGTTATTATCGTCAAAAATGCCTCTTTAATTTTTCGGCTCCAAGTTCTCTCCGGTGTCAACAATGAATTTTTTACCAATTGTTGGGTCAAAGTTGAACCTCCTTGTAATCTTTTTTGAAATAAAGTTCGATAAAAACCCCTCAAAATTCCCTTAATATCAAAGCCAAAGTGTTTATAAAAATTAACATCTTCGATCGCCAAAGTCGCTCGGGTCACATTTACCGGAATTTCCTTCAAATCAACCTCAATCCTTTTTTTATCGGCAAATATTTCGTAAAGTAATCTTCCTTTTTTATCAAAAATTTGTGATGATTGAGGCATGTCACCTCGTCCCAAAGTTAAGGGACTAGGCACATCTCTTAAAAGCCAAACCATTGCTCCCAGGCCCAACAAAAACAAAATCCCCAAAACCAAAAGTATTTTTCGTTTTATTTTTTTTCTTTTTCCCTTAGTCAGTTTTTTCTTAACGAATTTGTTTCGTATTCCATTCGTCAAGCTCTTCAAGTTTTTGGTTATAGTTTGCAAGAATTTTTTCATAAGCCCAACCAGCTCTATAAATCTGATCCGAATAATGAATGGATCTTGCATATTTTAATTTATTTAATGCCTCTCTGCTAGTCGCCAAAGCCAAATCTGTTTTATTTTTAGATAATAATACCTGTACTTCCGCCATTTTCTTATCAGCAATAAACAAAGCCACATCACTTTTGGCAACAGCATTTCCGGCAAAGTTCAACCACAAAAAATCACGTATCTTCTTGAAAAAATAAGTGGGATCATCGGGTAAAGTTCTGGCCTGCGGAAATTTATAGATAAATTTCTCTCCTTTAATTTCCACTTCAATCTCCATTTTTCTCACTTCACTATTTAACTCTTTTGAACTGGCAATTTCCAAACTCGCCCTGGCAATCGAAATAAACAAAACCGTAAATGCCATTATTCCTGCCATTATCGAAAAACCAATATTTCGTCTTCTTTTACTCGTCTCACTCACTACCATAATTAATTATAAACTAATATCTTTCAATTTATCTGTTTCCCTAAGGTAATCATTTTTTCTTTTTACGAATTCTACCAATTTTTTAATTATTTCTAGTTTTTCATATCCATCCATCCAAGTTTCATCCTTACTTGTCAATTCTTCACTTACTAAGTTAGGTTTAATTGTTGATAATCGCAGTGGTGGAATATCTCTTGCAGCACCATCATCATACTCATTTTTTATTAAATAAAGTTCAAAACAAACCGGATCTTTCTTTTTTATCATTAATTCATAAATCATAAATTCATCCACTCCTACTCTTGTATACTTCCCGTTTTTTAAATCTAGGCTTTCACAAATATCAAAAATTTCCATTGAAATTGGCTTTGGTGCGTATTTAATCTCTATTTTTTTCTGATGTGTATTCCTTATTTCATAAAAATCAGAACAATAATCATGGATATTTTTTTCTTGTTCTTTCATAATGGTCAATTGTATCACAAAGATCTCTTTAGACTAAAAATACGATAGAATACTCTAATATGATAGAAGCAGTCATTTTTGATATGGACGGTGTCATTTCCGACACCCAGTGTCTTCATGCTCAAGTTGAATCGGAAATATTAAAAAGGTATGAAATAAATTTCACCCCGGAAGAAATTACCCACAAATATGCCGGTGTCAAAACCGAAGAATTTTTCAAAGAACTTCTCGACCAACAATCAAAAAGATATGATTTAAACGAAATTCTAGACGAAAAATGGCAAAAAATGGGGGAATATGCCTCAAAATCCGTCAACTCAATCGACGGTTCCCCAACTCTAATCAAAAATCTTTATATCCAATATCCTCTCGCTCTTGCCTCCGCTTCCAATTTTAATTATGTCGATAGTGTCCTAAATACTCTAAAAATAAAAGATTATTTTTCCGCCATCGTCACCGGTAATATGGTCAAAAATGGCAAACCCGATCCGGAAAGTTTTCTCCTTGCCGCCAAAAAAATCAACACAAAACAAAAAAATTGTCTTGTTATCGAAGACGGTCGTAGCGGTATGGAAGCCGCCCACAGAGCCAATATGTATTGTATTGGCCTTGTTCCCGATACCAGCAAAGATTATCCAACCAAAAATCTTGTTACTCATCTCTCCCAAATCACCCCAGAGTTTATTGTTAGATTACAAAAATAATTGAATTACACAAACCTCTTTTGATTTTAAATCTGATTGTCTCTGACGTGTTCTACCATCATTAATACTCTTTTAAGTCTATTTGTTACTCCCTTTTCTCTTATTTTAAAATCATCATTAAATTCTACTTTTTCTGGTAAAATTGTAGCCACTAAAAAATTATTTGTTGACTGTTCGTTATTGGGATTTACCTTCATCAAGTTTAAATTAAATCTCCCTGTTTCTGTCTGGTTAATTTCCAAAAAATTTAACCCCCAAGTATCATATGCTACGGGACCTACTATACCATCTTCGTAGGGCATACCGTTACAAATATTAAATATTTCTTGTGATAGGACTATCTGCGGTTTCTCTTTCATTTGGCCAATTATACCACAATAACATCTATTTTCCCTCACCCCACATCGCCCGATGTAAATCGACTATTTGTCCTCTCATCTTCGGCCACATAAATAAATATTGGGGAACAAAATACACAATATTCATAATTTTTAATTTATAATTTTTAATTTTTAATGAATTTTTAATTCGTAATTCGTAATTTTTAATTAAATTATGATACGGCGTCGCCACCCACTTCTTCGCCCATCCATTTTCTTTTAAAAATTTTAAATATGTATTTTCTCTATTTAAAACTGGTTTCATCAAAATCATATCCACCGCATTTCTCAAATTCTGCCTATTTTTAGGTAATTTCAAAGCACTATCATCTAGCCACATATTGAAACAAAATTCATCTTTATATTCTTTTTTGCCATATTTTCGATGAGGAATTTTATTTTTCCACACAAAATATCTCACCCAAAATCGAGTTATCCACAAAGTATTTTTTTTGACTATTACAAAAAGATCAATATCATCATTTTTTTTTGGAAATTCTGCTGCCACACTTCCTGTCACCCCAATAAATAAAATATTTCTAAATTTCTTTCCCAAAATTTCTGCCAGCTTTATTGCTTTCTGCATTTTTGGCTGTTTATTGAAAATTGAAAATTGAAAATTGAAAATTTGGCGATGTATCTTATTTCCAATCAATCGCCTGTATATCTGCTTTTTTGTCAAACGACAATGATACGATTCTGCGTATTCTATTGTCCTTTTAATATCGTCTTTTAAGCTCATTACTGATATAATACACTATCTTTATGAACAAGCATTCTCGTATTTACCGATTTTGGGAAATTCTTCCAGGCTTTGCGTCTTGGATGACTATCCTTTTTCCCCTTTGGGGAGCCCTTGTCATTCCTAGAATTGTCGCTTATTTTGTAATTGCCTTTCTTGTCTATTGGTTTTATATGTCTTTCAAATCAGCCATATTCGCTTTTATTGGTTACTATAAAATTCAACATGCTAAAGCTCAAAATTACATTGATAAATTTAATCAAGATTTTCGTGCCAATTGGCTTAAACATGACGATATCCATCACGTAATTGTCATTTCCTCTTATAAAGAACCTAATGATGTTATTGACATGGCCATTGGTTCCCTTGCCGCTCAAATTGAAATAAATCTTAAAAATATTCATGTTATTTTAGGCCAAGAAGAGCGAGCCGGTAAAGAAAATAATCAAAAAACCATCGATTATTTCTCCAAAAAATATAAAAATATTTTTGGTGATTTGATTTTTACCGAACATCCAAAAGACATTCCCGGTGAATGTGTCGGCAAACACACCAACGAACGCTGGGCGGCCATGTATTTCAAAAAACATTATATAGATAAAGGTAGGTACAAAATTGAAAATTTAACTCTCACCAGTTGCGATGTCGACACTATTTTTAATCCCAAATATTTCGCTGCTCTAACTTATGAATTTGCCAAAAATCCAGAAAGATACGAGCGTTTTTGGCAATCTCCCATTTTTTGGCACCACAATATCAATCAAGTCCCGGCCTTAATTCGTATCACCGGTATTATGGGTAATGTTGTTCATATTGCTCATATTCAGGAGCCCGATGGTCTCTTTTTTAATTATTCCTGTTATTCCTCTTCTTACAAATTAATCGATTCCACCGGTTATTGGGATCCGGATATGATTTCCGAAGATTGGCACATTTTTCTTCAAGCCTTTTTTGCCACTAAAGGCAATGTTTCTGTCGAACCAATCTTTTTACCCACCGTTGTCGATGCTCCAGATGGCGTCAACACCTGGAGTGCTCTCAAAAATCGCTACAACCAATGCATCCGCCACGCTTGGGGTGCTACCGATTTTCCCTATGCCATGGAACAAGCTCGAGCTCACAAAGAAATCCCTTTAATTAAGCGTATTCTTCGTGTCTATAAATTATTTGAATCTCATTGGCTTTGGTCAAGCAATTGGTTTATTCTTACTTTGGGAGCCTCATTACCGGTGCTCCTTAACCCTCGTTTTTTCCAAACCAACCTTGGTTTTAATTTACCAAAAATTGCCAATCTCATGCTCACTCTTTGTTTAATTCCACTTTCATTTTTGATTCTTTTGGATTGGA
>Ga0116177_10001067_pt1 | contig 20377 bp, 15 predicted proteins | sample AD_STIC10_MetaG_FD_89750 | JGI IMG/M metagenome (GOLD analysis project Ga0116177, IMG submission 89750) | Active sludge microbial communities of municipal wastewater-treating anaerobic digesters from USA - AD_STIC10_MetaG | ecosystem: Engineered > Bioreactor > Anaerobic > Digestate | place: USA... | reverse complement strand
CAAAAATTGGTTGATGAGATCGCTTCTCTTCGCGACCAATTATCCGCAAAAGAAGCCGTCATTTCAAAGCTGGAATTCGAGATCGAACGTCTTCGCAAGATCATATTTGGCAAAAAGAGTGAACGGTTCATATCCACAGATCCTAATGTGCGTCAGCTGGATATCTTTGGAGAGGCTCTGAGTGACCAGGAAAAGGCAGCGCTTGAAAAAGCCGCACAGCAGGAACAAGAGCTGATCACAAAAACCATCACTGTTAATAAGCCCCGTACCCCTCGTAAAGACATTTCCCTGGAAGGTCTTCGTGTAGAAGAGACAATTATTGATCCTGAAGGCATTAACGATCAAGAATATATATGCATAGGTACTGAAGAAACCAACCGCTTGGCTCTCAGACCTGCAGAGTTCTATATCAAGAGGACCATCCGCAGAAAATATGTCCTTAAAAACCAATCGGACCAGGTTCCCGGAGCAAAGGAATCACCCACAGTGCTTATAGCCCCGCTTCCACCGGCTCCCTTGCATAAATGCATGGCAGATACATCACTGTTGACCGAGATTATCATCCAAAAGTACCTTTACCATATTCCTTTCCACCGACAAATTGCCCGATTTTCTAATCTTGGAGTGCATATCAGCTCTTCTACGGTGGGAGACTGGTTCTCCCAGAGCTGTGAGCTGCTCAAACCACTTTATGACCATCTTCGACGACGGGTACTGACTTGTGATTACATCCAGGTAGATGAGAGTACGCTTCCTGTGGTGGACAATGAAAAGAAACGAGCTGTCAAGGGGTACGTATGGGCGGTACGCAGCCCGGATACCGGAGAAATATTTTTCCATTACGACCGGGGTTCCCGATCAGAGAAAACAGCCATGGTATTGTTGCATAACTTCAAGGGTGCCATTCAGACCGATGGATATCAGGTCTATCAGAATATGGAACAACTTGACGGAAAGCTGATGTTGGGTTGCTGGGCACATGCAAGGCGTAAATTTGATGAATCCCTGAAAGAGAACAAAAAGCTGGCTACCGAGGCGTTGCTTCAGATCCAATCCCTCTATGCCATAGAGAGGGAGGCTGATGAACAGAAGTTATCATTGGAAGAAAGAAAAAAAATAAGATGCGAAAAAGCGTATCCCATACTGGTCACCTTTGAAAAATGGCTTTATGAGAACTACAAGTCACTGCTACCCCAAAGCCGTACGGCAAAGGCCATCGCTTATACCTACAGCCTCTTTCCACAACTCTCCAGGTATCACCTGGACGGCCGGTATAAAATCGATAACAACCACATTGAAAATGCCATACGCCCATTGGCTCTTGGAAGAAAAAATTATCTGTTCTGTGGAAATGGAGAGGCTGCCATAAGGGCTGCCGTAGTTTACTCACTCCTGGGTTCCTGCAAGGCAGCCGGTGTAAACCCTGCTGAATGGATGGAAGATGTTCTCTCAAAAATATACTTTTACAGCAACGGTAAAGGAAATCTGGAAGAACTGCTGCCCGCTGAGTGGGCAAAATCACAGGAAAACAAACAACTTTAATATAGTTGTACAACTTTACAAGAACTTGTACAACTTTCTGTCAACTTCACTGAAGTTCTTCCAACTTCAACAAAAATCATACGAATTTGTGTGAGTAACTGACAATGTCTGCTCGAAGTTGGTAACTTTATACGGGTTTTATCGGATGCTTACTAAAGACGAAAAGGGAACGTTGATTAATAAGACAAAATATTCATACAAAAATGATATACAAACTCAATCCATATACGATAAGGAAGGAAAATTGACTCGGGAATATAAAAGAGATATCGATGGAAAGACATTAGAAAGTTATTTAAGTTATGGCGATGAGAAAACACAATTAATAGTTATTTATAAAGAAGATATTGTATATTAGTGTCTAAAAGAACCGAGTACAAAATAAGGCGGTATAAAACGTTAAATTTGTACTCAAATGGAAAAACAGAAACGAAAATCAGCCAACTTCAAGACAAATGTTGTAATGGAGTTGCTACGCGGTGAAACGATTGAAGCATTAAGCCGCAAACACGGTCTGACAATGGCCGAGCTCTCCGAATGGAGAGATGCTTTTATAGCCAACGGCATGGACGGCTTCAAAAAGAAGCCGGAAGAGGCCAAACTGGCAAGAGCTGAGCGACGTATAGGGCAGCTGGAAATGGAGCTGGATCTGGTAAAAAAAAAGAACGAGTTCATTGCCAAACAAAGAAAGAGCTAGTGGAATACCTGAGTGGACTTATCTATGAGAAGACCGGCGGTGGATATCCCCTGGTGATGGTGCTCCGGGTAGCCGAATGTTCAAGCTCCAACTGGTATGAGAAGCATGAGCAGCCGCAGGGCGAGACACGAGGCAGGAAGTCTTCGGTCAGTGATCAAGATCTGCTTGTTGCCATCAGAGAGGTGATTTCGGAGAGTTTGTTCCATGGCGAGGGTTACATCAAAGTCTGGAAGAAACTGGCAAAAAAGAAACATATCCACGTATCCAACCGCCGTGTGAACAGGCTAATGCGTGAAAATGACCTTTTGAGCCCATACAGACACGCTTGTGAGATAAAAAAGAAGGAGCATAAAGGCAGGATAGTACAGGATCATCCCAACCTGCTGTGGGGAACGGACGGTAAGAAGTTCTTTGTAGAGAGCGTAGGCTGGTGCTGGTTTTTCGCGGTTATCGACCACTTCAACGATGAGATTATCGGCTGGCACATATGCAAGCGTGGAACCAGGTGGGCGGCCATGGAACCGGTGAAAGCAGCTGTAAAAAAGATCTTCAAGAGCCTTGACAAAGGCGTCTGCAAAGGCACCTGGTTGAAGCTTAGAAGCGACCATGGAACGCAATACGACTCGGATGATTTCATGAAGGAGATGGACTATCTGGGGCTTGACATGTCGAAAGCTTACGTGAGAAGTCCGGAATGCAACGGTTGCATTGAACGCTTCAACAGAACTATCAATGAGGAAGTATTCAGCATCGAGCGGTTCTCTTCACTGGAACAGGCACAACGCATTATTGAGACCTTCATAGAAAATTATAACAGAGAGTGGATGATACACCGGCTCAAATATATGTCACCACTGGAATACAGAGCAGAATATGAACGTAAAAAGGCAGCTTAGCCGAATCAAGAAATATTACTTACGCTAAAAACCTCTCGGGGTTTGCCAGGCGGCAGGGGCAGAAGGCCCCTGAGAGTGCCTCCCCGTTAGAGAATTGAAATAAATTAAAAAAATACTCGGTTATTTGGATTTAATACATAAAGAAGATATTGTTTTTCCAGTTGAGATAAAAATTTATAAAGACAATACGATTTTTTCCAAAATGGATTTATCATTCGATGAGAAATATAACATTACCGAGATTAAGGAAATAGATGAAGACGGAAAAATTGAATATAGTTTCACATACAAGTTTGATGATAAAGGAAATTGGGTTGAACAAGCTATGTATGAAGATGGAGAATTAGAATATATTACGACCAGAAAAATTGAATATTGAGTCCCCTTTAAAAAGTGGCAATTTGAAGTTTCAAAAATAAGTATGATGATTTTTCAGGCACTGTACAATACTTTGTGGGCACTGTACAATACTTTGTGTAAATGACAATTGGAGTTTCATAATTATAACAGCACCCTATCCTCAAAAATAGTAATAAACTGATTCAAAACAATAGCCCAGTTTTTTACAGGCATTGTCCATTTCTTTTCTATCTCACTGATTGCAAGATATACGGACTTTTTAAGGGCATCATCATTAGGAAATGAGAGCTTGGCCCTGGTGTATTTCCTGATTTTCCCATTGAGATTTTCAATCAGGTTGGTGGTATAGATGATCTTGCGGATCTCAACAGGATAGTCAAAAAACGTGGTCAGATCATCCCAGTTGGTACGCCAGCTGCGAACAGCATAACGGTATTTCGAGTCCCATTTTTGCTCAAAAGCATCCAGGGCCGTGGCGGCCGCTTCCTTGTTTACCGCTCCATATATGCTTCTCAGATCAACCGTAAATTCTTTCAGGTCCTTGTACGTGACATACCGGCAACTGTTCCGGATTTGGTGTACTACGCATATCTGGGTGGCGGCTTCGGGGAATACGCTCCGGATGGTATCGGTAAAACCGTTCAGATTGTCCGTACAGGTTATCAGAATGTCTTCCACGCCACGGGCTTTAAGATCGGTCAGTACACTCATCCAGAAAGAGGCACTCTCCGCTTTGCCTACCCAAAGGCCCAGGACTTCCTTTTTCCCTGTTTTGGGAAGCCCTATGCATATATAAACCGTTTTATTGATGACCTTTCCACCGTCTCGTGACTTTAAAATGATGCCGTCCATCCATACAATCAGGTATTGCCGCTCCAAAGGCCGGTTCTGCCATTCCTGGGCGGCCTGAATTACTTTGTTGGTTATAATGGATATGGAGGACCCGGACAGGTTTATTTCATAAATACTGCGCAATTCTTCCTCGATATCTGAAACGCTCATCCCTTTTGCATAAAGCGATATGACAAGCTTTTCTATGGATAACCCTCTGCTTTGGTGTTTTGGAACGATAACCGGTTCAAATTCACCGTTCCGGTCTCTGGGGATCTGGATGGTTGATTCCCCGTGTTCCGTCTGGATGGTTTTAGGAAAACTTCCGTTCCTTGAATTGCCGGTGTTGTTGCCCGCTACATCATGCTTTTCGTATCCCAGGTGCGCATCCATCTCGCCCTGTAACATTTGTTCGAGTACCTGGGAATGTAGATCCTTAAAGAATTTATTCACGTCTTCCTCTGTCTTAAACTGTTGTAGAAATTCTTTGGACAACAATTCCGGTGGCACTCCTGATTTTTGCTTGACCATAAATTGTGTTTCCATTTGGTTTAATCCTTAAATTTAACAATGCTTTTTTTCTTTCGCATTATCGTTTACACAATTTATTTTATAGTGCCCGGAGTGCCGTGCAAAGCCCTTAAAAAAGTTTTTAAAACGTTGTTATTCAGCCTTTTGGGTTTTTGAAAACTTCTCTTGCACGGTAATCCGGGTTTGCCAGCCTTTTTTACCGGGGAATGTCTATCTTTGGATAATAGAAAATATACCAACCATGCACCTTCTTGTAGCCATTTTGACTGTAGTGCTTTCTTTTGAATCATCTGTGCAACAGAGTGATGTCAATGCCAAACTTAAAGAATTGGATGAAATCATAGAGAAGCAGGAGCAGTATAGTAAACCTAAAGAGCTTCGGATAAAGAATCTGGTTGAGGAGTTGCAGACATCATCGAATCGTTCAAATGAGTTCAATATCTGTAATCGGCTTTTTGAAGAGTATAAGTTCTATCAGTACGATTCTGCTTATGTGTATGCCAGGAGACTGGAATCCTTGGCGGAAAAATCAGGTAAAAGGGCCGAAGAGGCAATAGCTCAGGCTGCTTTGTTGTTTTGTTATAAATCTGTGGGTTTTTTTAACGAGGCCGTAGAAATCATCAATAATTTTCAGTCAAACGAGGTGCCTGACGAGATTCTGGTCAATTTCTATGTATTGTGTGCAAGTACCTATCAGAATCTTTATTCCTATGTACAAGGAACAAAGAATCTGACAGAAAAATATAACCAGAAAGTCCTAGACTATTACAAACTGGCTCTTGATTATGCCTCGGACTACTCTTTTAATTATCATTGGATTTCACTTGAAATAGCTCTTATTCAGGAATATTCAGACGAATTGGCCATCGATGGCCGGAAAAACCTGATAAACCTGTTCAATCTGGATGAGCATCAGCTGGCCATACATTATTCCATTCTGGCCAATGCCTGCGAATCAAAAAATTTAGACAAAGAAGCCACCTATTATCGCGCTATATCGGCCATTTACGATATAAAGTCCTGTGTACACGAAACCACATCGGCAAAAGTGCTGGCAGAATATATGTACGCACAAAAGGATATTATCCATGCCTATTCTTACATTCAGCTGGCGTTGAGCGATGCACAGTTTTATAATTCCAGACTGAGGATGGTTGAGATTAATTCTATTTTTCCGGCCATTGAACAATCGCGTTATTCCGATGTCAACCATCAACGTTTGATTTTCATGGTGGGTGGGGCCGTGGTTCTCATTCTTTTCGTATTGACCCTTATTCTTTTTGTGAACCTGAAATCCAAGTCCAAGGAAATTAGAAAATCAAATGAGTTGCTTGCCAGGGTGAACAGTCTGCTGAAGGAAACGAGCATGATTAAAGATCAGTACATAATGCAGTCACTGCACGGGAACACCTCTTTTGTGAATAATGTGGAAAAAGAATCCCTGGCTGCCATCAGAAAAATTACCACCAGGCAATACGATGACGCAAAGGCCATTTTGTATAATATCGGTATTAAGGAAGAAAGAGAGAGAATATATACGGCATTCGATACGGCCTTCCTGGCCCTGTTCCCCAATTTCATAGAAGCATTCAATTCCTTGATGAACGATGATGCCCGGATATCTCTGGATAAAAGCGGTGCTCTTCCCATGGAGGTGAGGATATTCGCCCTCATGAGACTCGGCATAGATGATCCTGCCAAGGTGGCGGACTATCTCCATCTGTCGGTTAACACCATATATGTATACAAAAACAAAATCAAATCAAAAACCTCTCTTTCCAAAGAACAGTTTGATGCCAAGGTAATGGCAATTTCTAAATAATCAATCTTAAATAAGCATTCCCTTAGCCCTTTTAGCAACATGATTATCAAATAATTAGGATTAGTTATATCTTAATTTCCATCTTAATTTATTGACCGTTGTTTTAGACTTGGATAGTTTTGTCTTACTAAAACAACTAATATGGGAATAACTAAGAAACTATTATTTCTGACGTGTATAAGTGTATTTCTAGGGATCACACTTACTGCCACTGCTCAGAATCTTAAAATCAGTGGTGTCGTAACCGACGCAGGCTCTAAAGAAGTATTGACGGGCGTCACTGTCATGATTAAGGGCAGTTCCATTGGGACAACCACAGACAGTAACGGAAAATACTCCCTTACAGTATCGGAAAATGATACTATTGAAGCTGTTATGATGGGGTATAAGAACGCGACTGCAATTGTCAAGGGTAAAACAAATATTGATTTCTTCCTGACGGAAGATACCCGTTATTTGAAGGAAACCGTTGTAATCGGTTACGGTACAATAGATAAGAAAGAACTGACAAGTGCCATCGCACATGTTTCCTCAAAAGATTTTTTGTCATCCAGTTCCATGGATCCTGCCATGTTGATTCAAGGGAAAGTATCCGGTGTGTCAGTTGTCAACACCGGGTCAGCCGATCCCAATAACAATGCAAGTATCCAGATACGCGGGATATCATCTAGAGCTGCCGGCCTCGGACCGCTTATCGTAATAGATGGCGTACCCGGTGGAAACATGTCAAATGTGAATCAAAATGATATAGAATCCATTAATATCCTGAAAGATGGTGCCGCATCGGCCATATACGGTACGCGCGGAAGCAACGGAGTAGTGTTGATCACCACTAAAAAAGGAACATCCGATGGCGAGATCCACACTTCCTATTTTGGGCAGGTCTCTGCCAATATGATGATAAAGGAACTGGACATGCTCAATGCCGATGAGTATCGTGAATATAAAGTGGCAAACGGCAAAGGGGCGGATTACGGAGGCAACGTGGACTGGTTGAAAGAAGTGAGCCGCATTGGACTTACGCACCAGCACACTTTGACGTTATACGGAGGACGGGCCGAGACGAATTACCGCGTCAGCGCCGATTTCCGCGATTCGAAAGGGATTGACAAACGCTCGGAGAGGATGGAATACGGTCTGCGCGCCTCGGTGAACCATACCACTAAGAGCGGACTTTTAACCTTCTCGGCCAATGTGGCCCCCAGGGTCGTTAAATTGAAAAAGGCCGATTGGAATGTTTTCCACAACGCGATAGAAGCGAATCCGACCACACCCATCATGGATCCGGAAAATCCTTCCATGTATTTCAGCTTCTTTGGTCAACAGGCCGGTTATAATCCTGTTGAAGAAATAATGACGGTAAAGGACGATCGCGAGATATTATTCCTTGATTGGGACGCCACTGTAAAATTGAATATTACAGACGACCTTTCCACTCAAGTTACTTTTGCAGACCAGCAGAACCAATATTATAACAGTTGGTTCCGTCCTTCCACCAATACAGAAGGCATCAGCAAGGGATGGTCCGGCGAGGCTTCCAAAGATTTCACAAAGAACAGCCAATATTCCATTGAATGGCTGGGCAATTATTACAAATCGTTTGGAAATCACAACCTTAAGGTGATGGCAGGCTATTCATACCAATATTTCCAGAATTCCGGGCTGAATGCGCTGAACAAGAATTTTCCCAACGATGGCATAACCTACAATAATCTTTCCCAGGGTGCCTGGGCACGTGAGGAAGGGTATGTAGGCATGGGCTCCTTCAAGAACGATGCAAAACTGATTGCATTCTTTGGCAGGATCAATTACGATTATATGGGTAAATACCTGGCAACCGTATCATTCCGCAGAGAAGGGTCTTCCAAGTTTGGTGCAAACAATAAATGGGGTAATTTCCCCGCCGTTTCTGCCGGCTGGCGTTTGAGCGAGGAACCCTGGATTAAGGGCGCCCGTTGGATAAACGATTTAAAGATCCGTGCAGACTTTGGGATTACCGGAAACCAGAACTTCAACAGTTACCTTTCGCTGAATACTATGACCGGATTCGGGGACTATTACTATAACGGCAAGTATTTTACGGTCTGGGGACCTTCCAAAAACGTGAACCCCGACCTGAAGTGGGAAAAAGGAATAAACTGGAACGTGGGTGTTGACTTCTCTTTGTTTGACTATAAATTGTCGGGTTCAGTAAACTATTATCAAAGAACACAACAAGACCTGCTGGGAGACTACAATGTTCCCATTCCTCCCTATCTGTTCTCAACTACTTTTGTAAATGTGGGGACCATGAAAAACACCGGTCTGGAAGTGGATCTGAGCTGGAAGGCAGTAGACAACCATGACTTCGGATACTCGGTTGACTTAGCCGGGTCCACCATGGAAAATGAGTTTGTATCATTTTCCAATTCCGAATACATTGGCCAGGATTACTATTACGTGGCCCCCACCGAAGACCCATTCCCATTCCATTACCTGCAGCGGATCGAAGCCGGCAAGAGATTGGGTACCTATTATATGTGGAAATTTGCAGGCGTAAACAAACAGGGTGACTGGCTGGTATATGACAAGAACGGGGAGTTGATACCCGGCCTGTCAGCTACCGATGCCGATATGTATGAAGTCGGGAACGGCCTTCCCAAGTTCATGGCATCCATGACGCACAGTTTCCGCTATAAAAACTGGGATCTGTCGGTTTATTTCCGTGGAGCCTTCGGATATGACATTTTCAATATTCATGAATTCTATTATGGTTTCCAGGATGAAGTGGGCAATGTGATGAAGCTTGCCTATACCAAAAATCAATTATTGAAAGGTAACCCCATTGTATGTGACTATTTCCTGGAAAGAGGTGATTATGTCAAGCTCGATGTGCTCAATCTGGGGTATACGTTCAAAATGAATAACAATTATCTGAAAGGGATAAGAGTCTATCTTACCGGGCGCAATCTGTTGACCATTACCGGATTTTCGGGAGTGGACCCCTCTACCTATCAGGTGAACGGCCTGCAACCGGGGGCTTCCGGATCCAGGAATTATTACCCGTCATGCCGGCAGGTGATTGCGGGACTCCAGATAGATTTCTAAAACTAAATCAAAGAAAAGATGAAATATTACAGATATATGTTAGCAGCATTGGCTGTTACACTAATGGCCGGCTGCACGAATTTGGATGAGACCATATACGATCAGGTCTCGAGTGAGAATTACTACAATACGCAGATGGATGTGATCCGCGCCGCGTTCCGTCCTTTTGAACATGCCTATTGGAGCATTCAGTCCCGTCACCAGCTGGAAGAACTGTCCGGAGATTTAGTGGCAACGTGGAAAAAAGATGACTGGTGGGAAGACGGGGGGCGCTGGAGCAGGCTTCATTACCACACCTGGACCATAGATGATGAACTGATTAAAAATGAGTGGGTGGGTTGTTTTACGGGTATCATGCAGTGCAACTATGTCCTGGATGATCTTAATACGCTCGATCCCGCGAAATACAATTTCAGTGATGCCGAGTATAACAACCTGAAAGCACAGTGCCGTACCCTAAGAGCCTGGTTCTATATCAGGCTGTTGGGAAGCTACAGAAATGTTCCCCTGGCTGTAAGCCGCGATGTATCATTGAATTCCGAGGGACAGATCGAGCCCCGTGAGTTGTTTGACTTTATTGAAAAAGAACTCAGGGAATGCGTTCAATTGCTCGATGCCAAAGATGGTGCAGCCGGAAACGGAACCGCTCAGGGACAATGGAACAAGGCCGGTGCCGCATCGCTCCTTGTACGCCTGTATTTGAATGCCGAAAAATGGACAGGGGAAAAGAAGTACTCCGAATGTGCTGCCATGGCACAGCAAATTCTTAACGGTGATTTTGGTTCTTATGCCTTGGGAAAAACATGGGACGAGGTCTTCGACTGGAATAATGAAAACTGTCGGGAAGTCCTTTTTGCCTTCCCTTCCGCAAAAGGATACAGCCATTATGTCTATTCGGGAGATTTGTTCTGGTGGACAGTGCCTGCCCGCACCATTGCCAATTACCTGGGCGACACAAAAGCAGGAAATGGCGACCATAACTGTAAATACGGTCTGGCTCCAAGTTTTGCGCCCGATGGCACACCTTATACCACCGAACTGGGCAGACCCGCCGCTAAATTCAAAAAATATCCGGAAGACTATCGTCTTAAACTCTACAGAAACCTCGGCGATAACAAGCGGGAGGGGATGATGCTGTTCGGTTACCTCGATTATGAAGAAAACGGGAAAGCCAAGCGCGTCGTGTCTCCAACCGGTGACGTGGATCTGTATCTCAGAGATGCCGTTGGCAATTTCAAGGGATGCGGTCCCGATGAGATACCGGCAGACCGTACTTCCGACATGCTTCACGGCGACCACAGCTCGGGTTGGCGTTTTGTAAAGTACCCTCTCTACATGGATACCGATTCGGGACAAATGGAATCCGATTTTGTGGAAATAAGGCTGGCCGAGGTGATTTATTCTTTGGCCGAGTGCAAGTTCCGTGAGGGGAAAGTAGACGAGGCTGCCAGGCTTCTCAATACAGTCAGACGGAGAAATTATCCGGAAAATGCCGTGGCAAAATATCTTTATGCACCTGAAGGCCCGGTGACGCTTACACAGGCCGAATTACTCGACGAATGGGGAAGAGAATTCTTCCATGAAGGCCGCCGTCGTACGGACCTTATCCGTTTTGACAAATTCTGCAAGGGTATATGGTGGGATAAGACTCCGGACAAGGATAATCATACCGAGATATTCCCGCTTCACAGAGACGTGCTGAGCAGCAATCCGGCTCTCAAACAAAATGCAGGCTACTAGAATCACTCATATAAATCTTGATAAAATGAAAAACACTCAAAAAATGTTGATGTTGTTCCTCGCCGGAACACTATTATGGTTACCTTCCTGTAATAAGGATAAAGAACCCGAAGTAATTGATGTGGAACGCCATTATGAAATGGTTTACATGCTTGGTGCAGCTGCTGACGGCCATTGGGATTCAGCCGATCCGCTACCTATGAAAGTCACCTCCGATAAAGATGTTTTCGTTTACGAACTGGATCTGGTACGCAGTGCTGAAAACAAGCTTATCAAGTTTTCCGTCGATGTCAATACATGGGACAAGACTCATTTCCTTGTTCCTGCCCTGGAAAACATGGTGGCAGGTCAGGCTTATGCCTATCTTAAAGAAGGAGAAAACAAGCTGGCCGAAACATCTGTAGCTAAAGACGGGGATGGTAATCTCCGCGACCATTTCTTTGGCATGGACAAAGGCACAAGCGGCCGTTATCAAATACAAGTCAATCCCATAAAGCTGACTCTGACTGTCAAAAAGCTTTCATCATTGGCCGATCCTGAAATTATTGAATGGGTAGCAGGAAATCTTTATTTGGTTGGCGACGCGACTCCTGCAGGCTGGGCCATAGCAAGTCCCACTCCCATGGTTCGCAATGGTAATATTCATACCTTTGAGGGACCTCTGAAAGCCGGAGAGTTCAAAATTGCCACCGTATTTGATTGGGGTGGAGATTTTTATCGCCCTGCAGTTGACCAGACCGAGATTAACAAAAGTGGCATTGCCAACGGTGCGGTAGTTTGCTGGAAGGAAGATGCAGCAGCCGGACACGGTGATAACAAGTGGAGAGTGAAGGATGCGGGTAAATACCGTCTGACTCTGAATACCGAAACCTTGACACTTAAAGTAGAATGGTTAGGAGAATAAGTAAAATAGTTCTGTTGTCTCTGGTGTCGGCATTGGTTTTCATCAATGTCGACGCAAGAGACAGTAAATACACACGTAAGAATGTGGCTCCTCAATACTGGACTGCTTACGAGTATTGTTATGATCTGAACAGGCCGATAACCGAATTACGCTGGAAAAATAATATTGACTGGATGGCCGAAACGTTCCTGGACCGGGGGTACGATATGATAACGAATGATGGCTGGATAGAAGATGCCCAGACTATTAACGAAAACGGTTATATTACCAAATACAACAGCGGCTGGGAACATGGTTTCAGGTATTGGAACGAATACATTAAAAGCAAAGGAATGAAAGTGGGGGTGTATTACAATCCCCTCTGGATGACAACGGCTGCTTACGATCAGGACTGCCCTGTCCTTGGAACCTCTACCTCGGCCCGTCGAATTGCCGGTCAATATTCATTTAACGGAAAACTGCACTGGGTTGATGTCGACAAACCGGGTGCGGAAGAATGGGTAAAAGGGTATGTGCGCTATTTCATGGACCTGGGTGTGACGTTTCTGCGCGTGGATTTTCTGGAAAACTACGAAAATCATTACGGCACTGTAAGATATGAAAAAGCCCTGCGCTGGATAGCCGAAGAGGCCGGAAATGATCTGTTCATATCGCTGGTCATGCCCAATTCTTTTAATGACCTTGCCACAGAACTTCCGTACGGAGACATGTTCCGGGTTAGTGACGATTGTTTTGCGGGAGACTGGGGCTTCGTGAGTACCCGCAGACGAGGTCAGGTGAAAAAGAACTGGCCCATGTATGCTAATGTATTCGATGGATTCATAGCATTTTCAAAAATTGCAGCTCCGGGTAAAATCATGATGGATGGCGATTTCATGCGGTTGAACAAACTGGCGAACAACCAGGAACGCATGTTCCTCTTCTCTCTCATGATAATGGGTGGCTCTCCACTGGCCATTGCAGATCAGTATGATACAGCCACCGACGATGTGGTCGCAATCTACAGGAATGAAGAATTGCTGGAGTTGCATAATATGGGTTTTTCTGCAAAACCGCTCAGTACCGATATCCTCGATTATGAGAACAGTTCCCGCTGGGTAGGGAAACTTCCCGAAGGAGACTATATTGTGGGTCTTTTCAACCGGGAAGATAAGGCCCTGGTATACGGAATCGATTTTGCCACGGAGCTTGGAATTACCTCAGGAAGAGCTAAAAGTGTACGTGATCTTTGGACACACAAAGAACTGGGCAGTATGAAAAACAAATTTGAGACGACGCTGGAACCTCACCATTGTGTGATGCTGAGAATCAGTCCCGATTATAAGGCTTACACTTCTTGGGGTTTCGGGTGTTCGTCCCGTCATGATGAATAATTATGAAACTCTTTTACTTGTTTGCCTCGGCTTTGATTCTGGCTGCGAGTTGCCAGTATCATACAAATTCAAATAATACTATTGTATTGAAATCTCCCGATGAGATTTTGTCATTGGAAATAAGGTTGTCCGATGAAGGCACGCCCATGTATGCCCTCAAATATTCAGATGACTACATAATCCTGCCAAGTGCCCTGGGATTTGAACTTCGTGGCACCATAAAGGCAACTAAACTGAATTACGGTACCACTGTGACCAAGACAGATTCAAAGCCGAGCCGCATGTTTAATGACCACTTCAAGATTGTCAATATCTACAGAAATTCTTTCGATCAGACATGGAAGCCTGTCTGGGGTGAAGAATCCAAGATAAGAAACAACTACAACGAACTGCTAATAGATCTGGTCCAGAGTGAGACATCCGAGAGAATATCCATCCGGTTCAGGTTATTCGATGACGGTTTGGGTTTCCGTTACGAATTCCCGTGTGGTCAGAATTTAAACTATTTTGTCATAAAAGAAGAGCTTACCGAATTTGCCCTGGCAGATGACTATTTTGCATGGTGGCTGCCGGGCGATTACGACACACAGGAATATGAATATGTGGAAAGTCGCATATCACAGGTGCCTGAGTATTTCCAGAATGCCATATCGGGCAATTCGTCACAGACACCCTTTTCAGTAAATGGTGTCCAGACCTCTCTGCTCATGAAAACAGATAAAGGCTTGTTCGTGAACATCCATGAGGCCGCTCTGGTAGATTATCCCTGCATGCACCTGCTTGTGGACCCAGGCAAAAAAGTCCTGGTCTCGCACTTGACCCCCGATGCGCAGGGTTGGAAAGGGTATATGCAGACACCCTGCAACACTCCCTGGCGCACCGTACAGGTAACTCCCTCGGCGGAATCCATGCTGGCTAGCAGATTGATTTTGAATCTCAATGAACCATGCGCTTACGACGACGTCTCGTGGATCCACCCGGTCAAATACATGGGTGTCTGGTGGGAAATGATTTCCGGAGCCGGTTCCTGGGCCTACACCTCGAATTACCCCTCGGTAAAGCTCAATGTCATCGACTACTCCAAGGCGAAGCCTAATGGCCGCCACAGCGCGAACAACGAGAATGTCAGGAGATATATCGATTTTGCGTCTGAAAACGGTTTTGATGCCTTGCTGGTGGAGGGCTGGAATATCGGATGGGAAGACTGGGCCGATTGTTCCAAGGATTATGTTTTTGACTTTCAAACACCATATCCCGATTTTGACCTCGTCGCACTGAATGAATATGCCCATTCGAAGGGAATCAAACTGATCATGCATCACGAAACTTCATCGTCGGTGCGTAATTACGAGAGACATATGGAAGCTGCCTACACATTGATGAACAAATACGGATACGATGCCGTAAAATCTGGCTATGTCGGCGATATTATTCCACGGGGAGAGCATCATTACGGGCAGTGGATGGTCAATCATTACCTCTATGCGGTAACCGAGGCTGCAAAGCATCATATCATGGTCAATGCGCATGAAGCCGTACGTCCCACCGGGCTGTGCCGCACGTATCCCAACCTGATTGGAAACGAATCGGCCAGGGGAACAGAATACCAGGCATTTGGCGGTACAAAACCCAACCATGTGACCATTCTGCCCTTTACCAGATTAAACGGGGGACCTATGGATTTCACACCGGGAATATTCGAAATGGATCTGAGCACTTTTTCCGGTAACACTTCCAAAGTGAATGCAACCATCGCAAACCAGCTGGGCCTGTACGTAACCATGTATTCGCCCCTTCAAATGGCGGCAGATCTTCCGCAGCATTATGCGAAGTTCATGGATGCCTTCCATTTCATTAAAGACGTTGCGCTGGACTGGTCAGAAAGCCGGTATTTAAAAGCCGAGCCGGGTGATTATGTGGTCATAGCAAGGAAAGCCAAAGATAGCGGTCAGTGGTTCATGGGCGGAGTGACCGATGAGCAGAGAAGGACTTTCGACCTCACGCTCGATTTCCTGGAACCCGATCTGAAATACGAGGCTACCATTTACAGGGATGCCCCGGACGCCGATTACCGTACCAATCCGCAAGCCTATGAAATAGAAAAGCGGACCGTTTCCAAAGATGATATATTATCCCTCACAGCAGCCCCCGGAGGCGGATTCGCTGTCTCATTTGCTGTACTCACATCCGAATAAACGGTATATATTTGTGAAAACAATGATTAGGGAATGTGTTTTACCATTTCTGTTGAACAAAGAGCGAAAAAGGCAATCAGGGAGTATGTAAGGACACACGATGGGGTTCAGCTCGAAATTGACTTCAATGAAGATTTCTTTCTGGTTTCCGGCTTTGCCCATCCCAGATTGCCTATCATTAAGCAGGGCAAGATTGAATTGTCCGAATGGGGTTTGATACCCTCCTTCGCTTACGGTGAAGAAATGGCCCGGGATATCCGCGAAAAACGCTGAATGCCCGCTCCGATACCATTCACGAGAAACAGTCTTATAAATCATCCATCAAAGACCAGCGAGCCATCCTGGTCGTAGATGGATTTTTTGAATGGATGCACGAGGACGGCAAAAAGATTCCATACTATATCTTTCCAAAAGACAAAGGGGCTTTCTACCTCGGCTGCATCTACAATCAGTGGACCAACCAACTGACCGGAAAGCTGGTGGACGCTTTCTCGATCATCACCACCAATGCCAACCCGCTCATGGCGACCATCCACAATACGAAGAAAAGAATGCCGCTGATCTTTTCAAAATAGGACATCAGCCTGTGGATCCATCCCGAGACGTCCATGAACGTGATCAACAATCTCATGAAGCCTTACCCCGAGGCCGCGATGGACGCCTACCGAATATCCGCCGAAGCCAGTAACCCCCGCATCAACCGCAACTTTCCCGCCATCAAGGAGCCGGAGGGGAAAGAAGGGGAGGCCGGAGAGCGGAATGGCAGGGAAGGGGACGCAAGTGGGCGGGTGGAGGAGAGGCTGTTCTGAGGAGGCAGTTACACAGAGGCCGAAAGCAAGAATGTTGGCAGCTTGAAAAAACCATCTCGTTGAATTCAACGAGATGGTTCCTATTGGTTCAGGTGCTGAAAGACCCATGCCGAGCTATAAATTATCGCGGTACGCTTGTTATCTGATTGTGCAGAATGCCGACCCATCTAAGGAGGTTGTGGCGTTGGGACAAACTTATTTTGCTGTGCAGACTCGTCTTCAAGAAATCAGGCAAATGGAGGAATATAACCGTCTGAGCACCGAAGATGAAAAACGACTGTTCCTTGGTAATGAAATGGCAAAGCACAACATCCAACTTGCAGCCGCAGCCAAAGATGCCGGAGTTATAGAACCATTGGATTATGCCATTTTTCAAAATCACGGTTACAAGGGCTTGTATGGAGGTTTGGATGCCAAGGCTATTCATAAATACAAAGGATTGAAGAAAAGCGAACAGATACTCGACCATATGGGCAGCACAGAATTGGCAGCCAATTTATTCCGTACAACACAAACCGAAGAAAAACTACGCCGGGAAAATATAAAAGGTCAAGGTAAAACTAAAGCCAACCAGACTCATTACGAAGTAGGCAAAAAAGTACGCAAAACCATTCAAGAATTAGGTGGTACAATGCCTGAGAATCTGCGGGTGGCTGATAGTATTAAAAAACTGGAAAGATTGAAACAGCCCAAACAATTGAAGCCAAACAGAAGAGGAAAATAATGGGCACTGTTCAATTCTTTGTGTAAATGACTTAAGTTATAATAATTGCAGTGTTTATTATTCCCTTTATTTCTGCTATCAGGCAACTTATTTGGTTTACTATATTTAATCAAAAGAATTCCTCGGGGCTTGCCCCGGGGTTATTCCTTATGGTTTCATTCATGATATTAAGGAAGGCAAACCCGGAGTGTTGCGTAAGGGAAATTTTGAAATTTTCAAATGATTGATATACTGGTGTTTAATTTTGTTAATTCGGCAGAAAGTCGTTCTTCACCCCGGAAGGGAAAGTGTCGCTGATGTTCCTGAAGATGTACACAGGCCTGAGTTGCCCGAAGCTGCTGGAACAGCTGAACGGCAACATCCACTACCAGATATTCTGTGACGTGATAATTGATCCGCTTCATCCTCTGACGAACTACAAGTTGTTGGATGACATCATATCGGAGTTGTCCGGGAAACTTAAAGTCCAACAGCAGCAGGACTTGCTGGCGGAGATGTGGAAGCCTTACATGAAAGATCTTGACACTTTGTATACCGATGCCACCTGCTATGAGAGGGAGATGCGCTATCCGACTGATGTCAAGCTGCTATGAGAGGGGATAGAGAAAGCATACGCCATAATGTGCGAGATGGGGCAGGTCCCGGGTCTCCACCGTCCCCGGACCAAGTACCTTGATATTGAGAAGGCGAATCTGACATACCGGAAGCAGCGCAAGCACTCGAAAAGTCAGACAAGAAAGATTACAAGAAGGCAGCTTCAACTGCTGGACAAGATATTGGAGGAGATACGGAAGATGGAACGGGAGCATGAAGGATCTGCCGACCTGCTTACTGTCAGACAAGCGAAGGACCTGGAGATAGTCACCGCGATGTACCGGCAGCAGCACAACCACTTCAGTAGCAATGATCACCGGGAGAGAATCCCGAACAGGATAGTAAGCATCAACAAGCCGTATATGAGGCCTATTGTCAGGGGAAAGGAAGTGAAGAGCGTGGAATTCGGCGCCAAGTGCAACAACATCCTTGTCGACGGCCTGTCGTTCATAGAGAAGCTGTCGTTCAATGCCTTCAACGAAGGTACAAGACTGGTGCACTGCACGAAGTTGCACAAGAGGCTTTTCGGAGTGTATGTAAAGAAAATCGGTGGCGACACAGGCTATGCCGGCTCCGACAACAGGGACTTCTGCAAGGAGAACGGCATTCAGACGTCCTTTGCCAAGAGAGGTTGTCAGGCAGCCGAGAAGGAAGAAAAGGATATTGTGAGACAGGAACTTGCAAGAGTGAGAGCGACAAGGATGGAAGGCTCCTTTGGAACTTTGAATGTCAGGAGTGGCAATATGCAAGGGAGAAGTCACCGCTCCGCTCAAATACAAAACATTAAACGACAATCCCTAAATAGGCGTTGCGCGGTAATCCGGGTTTGCCTTGTACATTACAGTAATAACCTTCGTCAATTGGCAATTCTCTCCTTCTATAAAACAAAGCATAAAACAATCCCCGGAAATGTTTGCTAAATTCGGGGTTGATAAATCATATAGCCAAATAAATTAATCCTTAACACAGCGCACAGAATAACCGACTTCCTTGAAATAGGCGAACCACACCGATGCCTCATGGCTATCGTAGGAAAGGCTCGCCATTTCGTTATAGGGATATAAGGGATATAAAGATGCGACCCACCAAGTACCACTTTCCATAAGCCCCGAGAATGAATATGGGTCACGTCCGCCCCCCGCACGAGCTGTAAAACCACTATCGTTGGTGGCCCCTGTATTGGGAAAAAACCAAGTCGGCGGAAAACAATTATTCTCTTTCATTCTGTCTCCGGCAACAGAATCTCCCCCTAAATAGTCAGTAAGTTGTTTCCACTCTGGATGATTGGGCAGGTGCCAACCATCGGGACAAACGCCCTGCACGCTGGGATTGGCTTCAGTGCTTTCCTGACCATTCATGGCAGCATTCCAGTTGTAAAGTACTCCGTAGGTTTGGTAGTTATTCTGGCCTCCATCTTCATAGGCTTTGGCTGCTGCTACATCTGTACCGTCATAACCGTAAACATAATAGTATGAGTTAGATTCATTGCCCTCATCTTCAGACCCTGTTGCCCAACCCACTACACTGGGAAGATACGCCAGATTCTCTGCCATCCATACCTGTTCACCTATGGTAACCGTTTTGTAAACATGATCATCCCGTGGATCAGTAAACGAACCGTACTCAATGGCTGATGTAAATTTTTTCTGCTCTCCATAAGCAGTCCCCGAGAAATTTGTCGCATAAGCTCGTACATAATAGGTTGTGTTGGGTGTAAGGCCGGTCAGATTGCCTGTGAAAGTTTCTGCTACTACACCATCTTCTGTTTTTGAGTCTTCAGTGGTAGGATTTCCCGTAGTATTCCAACATACACCTCTTACTGTTAAAGCAGCAACTATTCCTAACTGCAATGTAACTTTATTATTGGAACAAGTGGCTGTTGTGGTTGTAATAGCAGTGATTTCACCTGTAGTAACAGATGGCAAAGTATAAATAACTGCTTCCTGTGGCGTACATTGAATAAGCAATGCCCCAATAGCTAAAAGCAAAACATGTCTTTTCATTAATGATGGTTTTATAGTCTTACAAATGACTCCCCTCTGATAACCTTTTTTTCAAAAACGCGAAAAATTGAGATATATCAGTAGGGAGTTGTTTAAAAAATTATTTATTTGTGAATTTACATTATTTTAGATATTTATCCATTTATTAACGTGATTTTTTCAATAAATTGTACAACTAATTAAGCAAGCTTGCTTCAGGAGCCAGATAATTAACAGAATAAATATCACAAAGGTCTTGTTTTTGTGAGATATTAATTATACATTTGTAT
>Ga0116177_10001042_pt1 | contig 20540 bp, 18 predicted proteins | sample AD_STIC10_MetaG_FD_89750 | JGI IMG/M metagenome (GOLD analysis project Ga0116177, IMG submission 89750) | Active sludge microbial communities of municipal wastewater-treating anaerobic digesters from USA - AD_STIC10_MetaG | ecosystem: Engineered > Bioreactor > Anaerobic > Digestate | place: USA... | reverse complement strand
TTTTGGAGTGTGGAGCGGAATGCGTAGCGCTAACTATCAAGATTAGCCCGGAGTGCCGCAACTAAGGAGTTGCGGCCTAAGGGGAACTTGACGCTCCCTCTGTTTTGGGTCGTGAAGCGAGACCATCAAGGTCGAAGCGGAATGCCGAAATCGAAGGAATTTCGGCCGTAAGTTCGATGCTCATTGTATCGTTATTTTTGATAGATGATTTATCGGTAATCCCACGTCAGCCCCTAGGTCGGGGCCTCCTGGGATCAATTCGCATGGCGAACTTGACGCTCCCTCCGGTCGCGTAAGTTCGATGCTCATTGAGGGCGAATAGCTCAGTTGGTTAGAGCACTTCCTTTACACGGAAGGGGTCAGAGGTTCAAGTCCTCTTTCGCCCATTTAATGGCATAAAAATAGAAATACCTGCCGTAGCGAATATCCAAGGGGATCAATAAAGGTAGTCCCTCGGCGCTGCTTGGCCGCAGCTCCTCGGGACAAATTCGCGCGGGAAGCTTGACGCGCCTTATCGCGCGTAAGCTTTGCGCTCATTTGGGTTCAAGTCCTCTTTCTCCCAGTTTACTTAGCAGTAGCAGTGCCGGATATTTACCTCTCCTTAAAATTACCCAAATCGTGCGCATGTCCGCTTCGCATAACTGTCTTCTTACTAACGATGTGATTTTTTTAGAATTTATGTGCAGTTCCGCCTGCTTTTTTGTAAAATCCATTCTTCGAAAAAAAAGGAGTCATGAATGCCGGTTTTACAGTTGAATCATATATGCCGAAGTTACGGCCCGTCGGTTATTTTGGACGATGTCTGCGCGACGTTTACCGGCGAGCACAAGCTTGGATTTATCGGGCGGAACGGTTCGGGCAAATCCACCCTGTGCAAGATTATCACGGAAACGGAGGAGATGGATTCCGGCAATATCGTCCGGAGTGCGGACCTTCGTTTGAGCTATCTTGCCCAGCACGACCTGTACCGCCTGGATGAGACCGGAATGGAATTTTTAATGCGCGAAACCGGGATGGAGGAATGGAAGTGCGGCGAAGTCGCGGGGAAATTCCGGCTCAAGCCCGATGCCTTGGGCGCTAAAATTGAGGCGTTGCCCGGAGGGTACCGGACGCGTCTTAAATTGGTGAGCATGCTTTTGAAGGAGCCCAATTTTCTTGTCCTGGACGAACCGACGAATTATCTCGATCTTGCGACTCTGATCCTGCTTGAAAATTTCCTCGGCAGCTTCGACGGCGGATACATCATCGTCTCCCATGACCGGGAATTTCTGAAAAGGACCTGCGAGCAAACGATGGAAATCGAGCGGGGCCGCCTCACGCTTTATCCGGGAGGGGTCGAGGAATATTTCGCGTTCAAGGAGGAGCAGCTCCGGCATAAGATGGCCTACAACAAGGAAATCGAACGCCGGAAGGAGGAATTACAGGGGTTTATCGACCGGTTCAAAGCGAAAGCCGCCACGGCCTCACGGGCGAAATCAAAAATCAAGCAGCTTGAGCGGCTGAAGACGATCGAAATCGATCATCCCATGAGCACGGTTAAAATCCGCATCCCGTGGATCGAGAATAAATCGGGTACCGCTTTGACTTGTGAGGACCTTGCCGTCGGCTATCCCGAGAAATGGGTCGCAAACCGCGTCAATATGGAAATCGACCGTGGGGCGCATGTCGCGATTTTGGGGGACAACGGGCAGGGGAAGACTACGTTCATGAAAACGATTGCCGGTGAGCTCTCGCCGAAAGAAGGGAGCTACCGGTGGGGCTACGGCCTTTCCATGGGCTATTACGCTCAGCATGTGACCGAGATGCTTCATCCGGAGGACACGATTTACAGCCATCTGCAGAGAAGTGCGGGCTCCGGGGTGATGCATCAGGATATTCTGGATATTGCCGGGGCTTTTCTTTTCAGCGGAGATGACGTTGAGAAGAAAGTTTCGGTATTAAGCGGCGGCGAGCGGGCGAGACTGTGTCTCGCGGGCCTTTTGCTTTCAAAATGCCAGGTGTTATTGCTCGATGAGCCGACGAACCATCTTGATTTCGAGACGGTGGAAGCATTGGGAAACGCGCTCAAAACGTATACGGGGACGATTTTCTTCATCAGCCACGACCGGACATTCGTGAATCTCGTCGCGACGAATATCGTGAACGTGAAGGACGGGACGATCCGGCGCTATCCGGGGAAATATGAGGAATACGTGTACCATCTTGAGATGCAGGCGCGGAATTTGGAATCGGAAGACGTCTTGAATGCCGAATTTTCGGGCGGGGAAGCGGCTACCGGCGCGAAGGAACGGGAGAAAGAAGAGAGAGAAAAGGAAAGAGCTCGGGAAGACGCGGCAAGGAAGCAGATCCGATCTGAAATCACAAAATTGAAAAATAAGATTACAAAGCTCGAAAACCGCATCGAATATGCCACCAAAGAAAAAGACGCCATCCTTAAAGAGATGAGCGGCAACCCTTTCAACTACTCCAGAAAACGGAATGAACGCCTCAAAGAACTCACCGTCCGGCTTGAAGAGGACGAATCCCTCTGGCTTAAATTACACTCCGAACTCGAATCCCTCAATAACCGGGCCTAAGCTTTTCTTGTTCAGTCGTGCGAGTTGCTGACGATAACAATAGATGAAGGACTTTTGTGCCCATGGAAGGGCGGAAGTCTGTCGGAAGGTAAATTGGCTAATATTAAGCCTCTGTTTGACGTTAGATCATAGCAAAGGCGGGAGAGAACTTAATGGCTAAGAAAATCCTAATTATTGATGACGAAGAGTTGATTGTTCAAACTTTGGCGAGAGTCTTAGAGAAGAATCGTTACGATGTTCTTATCGCCAAGACCGGCAATGATGCCATTGTAATGGCGGAAGAAGAGGATTTTGACCTTATTATCAGTGACGTCAGAATGCCCGGAATGAATGGAGTCGAAACCTGCCGGAGTGTTTTAGAAGTGATTAAAGCTAAAAAGCGAAAGGATGTCCCTCTTATTTTTATTACGGGTTACGCAGATGAGGCGATTGAAACAAAAGCAAAGGCCTTAAGTCCCCGCGCTTATATTTACAAGCCTTTTGATTACGCGGAATTTTTAACCAATGTACATGCCGCTTTAAAGGGATGATAACCGCATGATTACAGATGATCTTTTAGATATCCAAACCGCTTCTCTGCGAAAAAAAATTGTTCAATATAGAAAAGTAGCTAGGAAGATCGAAGAGTATTTAACGGCGCATCCTTTCGATTGGGGGCGGTTTCAGAGTGATTTCAATATTGAAGTGAACGGTATCTTTCGTGATATTATGAATTTCGAAAAGCAATGTTTGGCAAAAGGAGACGAAAGTAGCGTTTATAAACTTAAGAGATTATTTGTGAATCATTTGAGAAGGTATTTTCATCATGGCGAATATATCTTGCATAGTGTTGTGAAACCTTTTGGGTATGCAGGGGATTTTAAAATTATCGATGATATTTATCAAAATAGTCCGAAGACATCCGGCTTTGACAGGTTGTATGACAATTTTTTTCAAAGTTGTACCATTTCGGTTGCGGTGAGAAATCGAAAAGAAGATTTCAAGAAATTTATCATATCATTCGTGGAAAAACATCCGAATCAGCCTATTCGAATTATGGATTTAGCTTCGGGACCGTGCAGGGACTTAAAGGAATTGCTTTCGTTGGATTTGATTCGGGAACGGGAGGTTGTGTTTGATTGTTATGAACAAGATGATCATGCGATCCATTATGCTGAAGAACTTATCGGTAACCAATCTAAGGTAAATTTCATAAAAGAAAATGCAGTACGGCTTGCTTTAAAGAAGGATATAGAGCCCCTTATTAAGGTGAAGTATGATTTAATCTATTCGACAGGTCTTTTTGACTATCTTGACAAGAGAGTTTCTGTTCGGTTAGTCGCAAATTTGAGAAAATTGATAAAAATTGGTGGCATGATGATAGTTTCAGATGTGAGAGATAAATATAAGAATCCATCAGTGCATTTTATGGAATGGGGAGGAGAATGGAATCTTGTTTATCGATCGGACGATGAGTTCAAGCAAATCTTTCTGGATGCAGGTTTCCAAGAGGCTGATCTGGATTATGGTTCGGAGCAACAGGGCGTTATGCAGTATATAATCGCTACTCGAAACAAATAATTAGCCTGCTAAATAATGGTCCAATATTGTATTGTAAGTTCTATTCTCAATTGCTTGGCAGCTACTATATTAGGTGTATTTGTCTTCAGTAGGAATCCCCGAAATTCCAAGAATATTACCTTCTTCTTTTTTGCAGCAGCTGTTGCGATTTGGAGTTTTTTCTATTTTCGTTGGCAAATATCAGAAAATTCTGCTGGAGCCTTATTTTATTGTAAGTCACTAATGGGCGCAGCCATATTTATTCCTGTTTTTTACTTCCATCATTTATTGGCTATATTAAAGTTGCAAAAGAATAAAAAGAATTTCCTTTCTGTAATCTACTTATTTGCATTAATCTCATTAATTTTAAGCTTTTCACCATATTTTGTCCTAACTGTCAAACCAAGGTTAGCTTTCAGATTTTGGCCTATTGCAGGCCCAGTCTTTCTTCCCTTTTTGATTTGTTGGTTAGGTATTGTTATTTATGGTGCCCAAATAATATATGTCCATTACAAGAAATCTTCAGGCCATCTTCGTAACCAACTTCGCTATATTTTAGTAGCAACTTTGATAGGTTGGACTGGAGGAGTTACTAATTATTTTCTATGGTTTGACATACCAATACTACCATATGGAAACATCCTCGTTTCTGTATACATTGTTATGGTGTCGTACGCTATTATTCGACATCAACTTCTCGACATTGAAGTTGTTCTTAAAAAGACTCTAGTGTTTGCGGGGATTTCTTTTTTCATTTTTGCATTATTTACTTCAGTTTCATTATTGGTAACAGAAATTTTTCAAAGGCAAGTAAGTGGGGCAGCGCGTCTCTGGCTGTTTGCATTGGTAGGAATGGCGGTTACCGCGATTATTAGACCCCTCGATTCATTTCTGGTTCGATTAACCGACCGGTATTTGTTTCAGAAGCGGTATGATTACAAGGTTCTGCTGAGGGAAGCCAGTCAGGAGATGGCGACGATCAAGAGTCTTCAGAAGCTGGCCAAAGTTGTCGTCGCGTTTTTGGTGAGAAAGGCGCGCATTTCGCGGGTGGTTTTGTTTGTGCATTCCGATAAGGTCAATGGTTACGAAATGACGGCCTGCCGGCCTTATTACGGAGGAGATGTCAGATTTCTGAGAGAGACGCATCCGATCGTGGAGCGCTTGATTCATGTCAAGAAGCCGATTTCCCGTGAAGAGGTGAAAAACGGCCTGCAAACCGGGAAGAATTCTTCTGAAGGGGAGACTTTCGGGCAAGTCATGGCTTTACTGGATGAGTTCAAAGCGGACGTGGTGATTCCCAGTTTTCTTTACCTGGAAGACGGGCGGAGAAATTCGGATGGGCATCAAGCGCTTTTACGCTGCCTTTTATTTTTGGGGCCGAAGAAGTCCGACGAGGAATACAGCCAGGAGGATCTGGATGTGTTTTTTACCATCGCGCAGGAGTCGGCGATTGCGGTTGAGAATGCGCGGTTGTACGATGAAGCGGTGAACCGGTCCTACGAACTCGAGGAAATGAACGAAGAACTGCAGGGGATGAACAAACGGCTTCAGGTGACGCAGGCTTCGCTCATTGTGGCCGAGAAAAGCGCGACGATGGTGGGGATGGCGAAGGCCATCGGTCATGAGGTCAATAATCCGTTGTCGGCGGTTATTTACCGGTCGCAGGCTATCGAGAAGGACGGCGTCGGGAAGTTGCAGGAGTGGATGAAAAAACACGACGGCGCCTTGTCCGGCGCGGACCGGGAGGCTTTGGGCAAGATCCTTGCGAATGTGAAAGATCATGCCGGGCGGATCAGGCGTTCCGGGGACCGGATCGCGGTGGTGGTGAAGACTTTGACCAATATCATGAAGGAAGCGAAAGGGGAAATGGGGCCTCTCAGCCTGACCGTTTTGTGCCGGGAGGCGATTGAGGCTACGCGTTTCTCGACTTATGAGGAAAACCTTTCAAGTTGTGAAATCAAGGAGTCGATTTCGGCGAATGTCATTATTTACGGGAACTTGGAACAGCTGATCCAGGTTTTTGTCAACCTGATCAAAAACGCCTATGAGGCGATGCTCAATCAGAAGGAGAGACGGATTGAAATCCGCGGGGGTGTTGATCCGCAATCCCGCGGGATGGCCCGGGTCGAAGTGGCCGATAACGGTCCCGGGATTCCGCCGGAGGTGCTCCCCAGAATCTGGCAGCAGGGTTTCTCCACGAAAAAGCGGGTCGATGACAGCATCGGCGCGGCCGGGCAGGGGCAGGGGCTTTTTATCTGCAAACACATGATTGAATCGGTCCATAAAGGGGTTCTTACGGTTGAAAGCGTGACCGGAAAAGGAACGACGTTTATCATTAAACTTCCGTTGGCGGAGATCGGACAGGATGCCTAAAGCGCTGGTGGTGGACGACGAAGAGGATATTTGCGATTTTTTGAGCGCGATGCTCGCGGAGAAGCTGGGATTCGAAACCGGGTACGCGCTGTCCGGGGACGAAGCCCTGCGCCTGATTTCGGAAGGCAGTCATGATTTTTTCCTCGTGGATCTGAAGCTTTCGACGTCCGTGACCGGACTGGATGTGATCGGCGCCGCCCGCGAGAAATGCCCCAACGCGACGGTGATCGCGATGACGGGATATGTCGATGTCGCGTTGATGCAAAAAGCCGAGAAACTGGGGATTAAGGCCTACTTTGAGAAACCCGACGATCTCGCGCCCGACGTGTTTGAGCGGAAAATCAGGGCGCTTTTTCCCGGAACGACTTCGAAAGGAGACTCCGTATGAAGGAAACGCGGCAGACGATTCTGATCGTTGACGATGACGAAGAAATCGTGGATCTTTTGCGGGACCATTTTAAGAGAAGAAATTGCGAAACGATCGCGACGACGGATCCTATGGCGGTGGTCGATAAGCTGAGAAATTTTTCGGTCAAGCTCATGCTGCTGGACCTGAAGATGCGCAATCTCGACGGGTTTGAAGTCCTGGACAAGGTCAAGGCCGGCGGATTGCGGCTGCCGCCGACGATCATTATTACGGGATTTCTCCCGAAATATCAGGAGCGCCTGGAAGCGTACGATATCGATCCGGAGGACGTGATCACGAAGCCGTTTGACTTCGATATGATGGAAAAAGCCATCAACCGGAAATTGGGTCAGCAGATCGTAATCGAGGAAGTCGGCAGCGAATACGAGGACCTGATTTACGCGAAGAACCGCTGCCGCATCGGCATTGTGGAGGATGAGAAAGACATTCTGAATGATTTTTCCGAGTTTTTCGAAGAGCGGCATTACAAAGTGTCCTGCTTCGGCGACGGGAACGAGGCGTATGAAGGGGTCCGGAAAAAGCCTCTGGATATTCTTTTCGTGGACATCAAGCTTCCGGGGATGCAGGGCGATCAGCTGATCGAGAAGCTGACGGAATCGCCGAACCCGCCGTACATGATCCCGATTTCCGCGGACCCCCTGCCCGCCGAGATGCAGAAAAAGCTCAAAGATCTCGGCTGTCGGGAATTTATTTCGAAACCCTTTGATATCGTGGAACTGATCGAACGAGTGAAGACGATCGCGATACAGAGGGGACTGCTGGGCTAGAAAACGATGGGCGGGCGCGTGGCGATGAACAATTTGCTGGGCTTCGCGCCGGGATTCGTGAAAATATAGCCCAGAGACCCGTCAAAATAAACGCTGCTGCCCGCCGTCAGAAACGCCTTCCGGTTTTTCCCGACCTCAACCAGGAGCTCTCCGTCTTCCAGGTACACCGCGATCATGGCCTGATCGCTCCGCCGCCAGGTGACGCGCCGGATTCCGCCCTTGGGCTCGATATACATCTCCGACATGTGGTAGTGATTGTGGGTGCCGGGGAAGAGCGTTGATTTAATCCGCACTCCCAGATAATGATGATAGTCGATCAGGGCGCGGTCATGCGCGGTGGCGAGGTGAAAATATCCTTCGTCTTTTCCTTCGGCGAGGTCAAGAAAACGCTGAAAGGGCATTCCGAGCGCCCGCGTTATTTTTTCGATTTTGTCCCAGTAGACTACTTGACCGGCTTCCGTCGTGTTTTCAAGGTATTGAAGGCTTTTTTCGTCGAGTCCCGTGAGATAGGAAAGCTCCGCGAAAGTCAGGAGGCGCGTCCCGGAATCGGAATAAAGTTTGCGGATGCCGTGAATGGCTTTCCCGATCGAAAGGCCGGAGCCCCGGGGTTTTGTTTTTAAAGGACCCGGGGTCCTGGAGGGCGAAAGGGAGAAGACCAGGCAGAAGCGAAGCGGATTGTCCCGGTCTGCGTTGATGAACGAGTGAGTCTTGTCTCCGCGCAACGAAAAACCCTGATTGCCGAAAAGATGGGCTTCCTGCCCGGAGTCGTAAACGATTTTCAATGTGCCCCGTTGAACAAATCCCGCGACTTGGTTCGGGTAAGGGAGTTTCATCTCCGGTATTTGTTTCCCGGCTTCGACGTCGGCGATCATGAAATGAAAATGATCGGGGGAGTTGACGGGGGGAGAGGAAAAGTCCAGTCGAAAGCCTCCGTGGAAAAAAGAACTTCTCTTGAACCAGATGTCTTCCCGTCGTTTTCGTTTTCGGGCCCCTGCGGAGGCCGGTTCCGCCAGTTTCATGACAAAGAAATTGCCGGGATACCATTCCCGGGCTTCCAGGATGATGTCCCGTATATTGACGCGGAGAACGCGGGCGATGGCGTCAATATTGGAGATTTTAGTGAATTTCGAATAGCCGTTTTCGAGTGTTTTCAGCGCGGAGAGTTTTATTCCGGAATTTCTTGCGAGTTCGTCCTGCGTCATTCCCATTCTCAGGCGTATTTGTTTGATGGCAAGGCCAAGATCAAGGTCGGGTGAAGATGGAAATTCCGGAAACTGTGATTTAAGTTCTCTAATGAATTTTTCGTACATAGCGACGGCTCTCATTAAAAAATTTTTCCTCCGCCTTTCCGGCGGAACTTTCTCTATATGGCAATTCTACCGCATGTTAGAAAGGATTTCAATATTTATGCGCAACGGAAATAAAAAAACATATTTCAGATTGCTTGACCGGAATGAAGTAAGCGGTTAAGGTTTGTTTGAAGGTAGAAACGGAGATTGTGAACAATGGATAGGAAAACGGAAGGATTTGAAAATCTAGAAAATATAGAAATAAAAAAATCTATCCCGGCTGATACGAAATGGCAAAGGCTTTTCGACGGCTGGTTTAATAATCACATGATGATCCTGCTGATGGCGATTCAAATGCCGGGGAAAATGGCGGCGGAAATGAGAGGGAATGTCGGATTTTTTTTGGATGATCTGGAGCATCATTATGTGGATTCCCGCGCGGGGAAGAATGTCTGGGACGCGTTTCGATGGTTCCGGGCGTATCTTCGGGTTTATCCGGATTTTACCCGGGATTATTCAAGGAGGGCGTTGGAAATGATGGGGCGTATTTACGGGGCGATGGGACGTGAGAGCCGTTTTTTGCGGCATTCTGTTCCGGAAATAAAACGGGCGGAAGATTTCTGCGGAGGTTTTGCGCAGGAGTCGGGAGTGATCGTGCGGCTACGGACTCTCGGAGAGGCGCCGGAAGGAGGGTGCGATGAGCAGGAAAAACCGGAGGAATAGAGTTGTGTGGCAGATCCGGAAGTATTGCCGCTGGTGCAGGATTTACGCGAAGCGCGTGCGGATGATCGAGCGCGAAACCGGCGGTTGTCTGGACGCCTGTTGAGGTGAATTTTTTCGGAAGAATGGTGAAAAAATCTAATGGGAGGGAGCGGTTAAGATGAAAATCTACGTGAAGTCCACCAGCGGGGAATACTGGAAGATCAAGAAATTCCTGAACCGGCTGGCATGGATGTTTTATCATGGAAAAGGGGATGTCCTTTCCCTGCAAATCATGAAGGGGATGTTTCTTTCTCTCGAAGGGACGTTTTTCCGAGGGGGAGAGTCGGAGGGGAAAATCAGGAGGGTTTTTTCTATCCTGGAAGACAAGTCTTCCGGGCCGGACGCGAGACGGGAAGGACTGTCTCTGCTGAAGAGCCTTTGCCTGTTTTACGGCGTCGGTTCGATCCATTTTCCGGTGCGGCACGAAACGGTGGGCGGAGCGGAGCCGGTCTCCTGCTGCGGCTGAGGGGCTGCCGCAGGCCGGATTGGATCGGGAGTTCTGTTGTGTCGGAATCGAGCCATGATATCGTGAGCCTTCTCTACTCCATGAAGGGGATGATCGAGACCCATCTCGTGAGGGCGGAGGAAGGAGGATTCTTCCGTGCGGAGGAGAGGCTCCGGCATGCGGAAGAGGTACTGAGAAGAAGCTACTCGAAGGCGGATTCGGTGATCCGGATTACCAAGCGGCTGAAGACGATTGCGGAACCCGATTCCGCTTGCGGTCTTCTGCGCGTAAGAACTTCCGTGAGATTTGCCTGGAAGAAAATTTTGCGCGAACTGCGTGAAGAGTTCCCCGGTTTGGCCATCGAATATGTGGAGCGGATTCCCGAAAAATTTCCGGTCGTACTGTGCAACCGCAGCCATTTTCGGGAAATCCTCCGCCAGATCGCAAGAAACGGAGTTCAGGCGATGAAGGGAGAGTTGACTTTGGAGCGGTATTCGCTCAAATTGATCATTCGGGCGGAAGAAGCGTTGTCTCGGCAGGAGAGTCCTTGCGCCATTATCACTCTGGCAGACACCGGACCCGGCATTTCCGTTGATAAACTTGGAAATATTTTTCATCCTTTTTTTACGTCGAAACCCGACGGACAGGGAAATGGTCTGGGACTTTACTTGGTGAATCGGTTGGTTGCGAAAAATCAGGGACAGATTAAAGTTTCAAGCTATCCCGGTTTTGGAACTACGGTAACCCTCGAATTTCCGGTGTTTTCGAGAACATCCGTTTTTCGGCAAAAGGGCTTTTGAATTTTTACGGGCGGGAGAACCGGAGAAAAAAACGGAGACGACGGGGCTCGAACCCGCAACCTCTGGATCGACAGTCCAGAGCTCTAACCAATTGAGCTACGTCTCCAGTCTTCTAACTGATTTGATTGCATAGGGTTGGGGTGTCGGTAAAATCCGGAAATTCCCAAAACCCACCGGGGAGCCGGTTTATCGCCGGGAACCCCCTCAATTTGTCCGTATAGTGTAACGATTTTTGTTTTAAAATCAACAAATTCTATTTTTTCTTCAGAGGTTATTCAGGTAATATTCGGTGAGGAATTTAAATTTGGGTTTCCCCTGAGGTTCGCCGCTTCGGTATTCTTCTTCCGTCATCAGCGGGCCGTGTTCGAAATAGACTTTGATTTTTCCGTTAAGTAGATCATCTTGGTAGGCGCCTTCCAGCAGTTTTTTTCCGCATTCATAATAAACGGTGAGCGGGCCGTTTTTCTTTCCGCTCTGATAATGGATTTCTTTTCTTAGGGGCCCGTTTTTGTAGTAAAGCCTCATCGGGCCGGTTTCTTTTCCGTTTTTGTACTGCACTTCCGACTGGAGCTGGCCGGTCTCGTAATAGATGCGGAACGGGCCTTCGATTTTTCCGTCCGCGTAAGTGGATTCGGAATTTAAGATGCCGTTTGTGTAGTACACTTTTACGGGGCCGTCCAAATTGCCGTCCTTGTAATGTCCCTCCGCCTGGAGTTGTCCCGTTTCATAATAGGTCGTGAGGGGACCGTTGAGACGGCCGTCTTCCCAGGAAGATTCTTCCCTCAGGGCGCCGCTGTCGTAATATTTTTTTCTGGTTTCTTTCATGGTTTCATACCCGATCAACCGGGACCGGGTTCAGCTTCCCGGAGTTTTTTTGAGCAGACGGTCGATTTCCCTCAGGAGCTCATTGGCTTCGAACGGTTTAGTCATATAACTGGTCGCTCCCAGCGTTTTCCCCACGACCTTGTCGATGTCGGAGGCCTTCGCGGTCAGCATCAGGATCGGGACATTCCCGATGCTTTCATCCTGGCGAATTTGCTTGCAGACTTCCTCGCCCGGAAGCTTCGGGAGCATGAGATCCAGAATGACTAAATCGGGTTTTTCCCGCTTGGCCATCGCAAGACCTTCTTCTCCGTCAACGGCGATCAGCGTTTCCAGCCCTTTTTTCTTGAGGCGGAAGGCAAGAGGCCTTGAGATGTCCGATTCGTCTTCGATGACAAGCACTTTTTTATCCATGGGACAAGACTCCTTTGATCCGTTGCGGCCGCGGATTTTTTGCGTCACGCAATCGCATTTTTCTTTGCCTTTAATTTTATCGGCAGGAGGAAGATGAACGTTGATCCCTTTCCGTAAATGGATTCCGCCCAGATTCGACCTCCGTGAATATGCAGGATTTCCTTCGAAATCGCGAGTCCGAGACCGGTGCTTCCGGGTTTCCGGTCGATTTGACTTTCGATTTGGACAAAACTGTGAAAAAGTTTTGCGATGTCCTTTTCCTTGATCCCGATGCCGGTGTCCCGGACGGAAACCCATATGCCGTGTTTGCTCCGTCCGGTGGTGAGGGTGATGCCGCCTTTTTCGGTGAATTTGACGGCGTTGCTGATCAGGTTCATCAGGACCTGAATAATTTTGTCCCGGTCAAAAGGGACTTTGGGCAGATTGTCGTCCAGGTTGAGCGAAAGCGTCAGCCCTTGGTTGGAGACCAATGACTGCATGGCTTCCGCCGTTTCCCGGACGACTTCGTTGATGTCTCCGAGAAGGATGTGAAATTCCATGCCGCGCGATTCCAGTTTTTGATAATCCAAGACGTCATTGATCAGGCGGCCGAGCCGGTCGACGTTTCTTTTTGCGCTGTTAAGAAAATCTTTCTGGTCCGGATTGATGCCGCCCGCGGTTTCATCCAGTACGATGTCGATGTTTTCCTTAATGGCGGCCAGCGGCGTGCGCAATTCATGCGACACCATGGAGGTGAAGGCGTATTTGATTTCCATGGCTTCCTTCATTTTTGATTCGGCCCGCCGTCTTTCCGCGATGTGCCGTCCGATCAGGCGGAGTACGCCGAGCCAGGCGAAAATCAGGAATGGGAAGGCGATCCCGACGGCGGAGACGGCGAAAATGGAGCGCTGCCTTTGGGATTTCAAAGAGGCTTCGACGTGCTGTTCCAGTGCCAACGCGATTTTTTGCATGCCGGCCGTGTAAGTTTGCTTCAGATCTTCGTACTGCTTCCCGAAGATGAGGACTGTCGCCAGATTGGAGCGGCCTTCGCGGACCAGGTCGAGCGATTTGGCTTCCCATTCCATCAGTTTCATCTTGGCCGCATTCATCCTGAGCGCGTCTTCGGTCATGAAAGTCTCGGGCGCGATGTTTCTTGCCGTGGCCATGGCGGCCTCCCGTTGGGGAAGGAATCCCAGGTAGCGTTCTCCCCAGTGAAAATTATTTGTGGCAACGGCCATTCTCGCGGATGTTGTCAGGATCTCATCGTAATAGATAATCGTTCCGTAAAGTTCACGCAGCCGGATATCGTGGAATTGTGTTTTCTTGAAATCCCAGTAAGTTCTCCAAACGTGCCATCCCAGCCCCGCAATGAGCAGCATGGGCAAGATAAGGGCGGTCATCAGCAGATGCACGGGAAAGGGGCTTTCGGTCCTGTTTTTTTCCTGTGATACGGTGCTTTTTTTGATTCCGGCCGAAAGAATGGAAACTTCGGGAGGGAGGGGCTGGTTTTCCTTTTTCTTCTTCAAAAACATATGGCGTAACGCTCCCGTGAGCGGCTTTCTTTTGGGAAATGCCGGTAAATTATTAACTCCTAAGCGAACGTAGTCTACTACGGATTATCGAGCATATCTACCCTTCACTTTAGCAAAAATCGGGGCAGATCACGGAAAATTCCTCCCGTTCTTTTGCCGGATATTAATAAACGATTTAATTTAAGTGCGGCGCGAAGTTGGCCGAAATATTTAGCGTAGGCAGGGAAAGGCATGGAAGGGATGGGTGTGGAGAGTTCTGATGCGGCGCAAAAAAGTCGTAGCGGAAATGCCCTTGGTAAGGCGGGAAGGAAGCAAGAAGAGCATTTTTTGAGGAGGCCGGGATTATGAGCTATTACAAAGTGCTGGGATTTGACAAAGAACCGTTTTCGACGAGCCCGGATCCGGCATTTTTGTATTTGACGCGCGAACATGAAATCGCCCTGACGAATGTGCTCATTGAAATCCGCTTGAGGCGGGGGTTGTCCGTCATTTTAGGCGATGTGGGCACCGGAAAGACCAGCCTGTCCAGAAAGCTTGTCCAGTATCTGAAAGAGCGGGGGGATTTTATATTCCACATTGTGCTGGATCCGTGTTTTGAAAATGAACACTTGTTCTTGAGTTATCTGGCCCGGAATTTTGACATCAATCTTGACGGGTATTGCGGTTCCGACCGTAAACTTTGGCAGCTCAACGTGATGGATCTCAAGGAGGCGCTGGAAAAGTTTCTGTTTCAAGCCTGCCATGAGGCCCAGAAAACGGTCGTGCTGATCATTGACGAAGCGCAGAAATTGTCCGAGCCGTCCATGGAGATGCTTCGCGTGCTTTTGAATTACGAGACAAACGAAAATAAGCTGTTGCAGGTTGTGTTGCTGGGGCAGATGGAACTGCATCCCAAGATTTTAAGGATTCCTAATTTTTGCGATCGGATCAGTTTTAAACACACGCTTCATCCGCTGGGGCTCAAGGATGCCAAGGATCTGATCCATTTCAGGATCCGGCAGGCGGGATACACGAGTAATTCGAACCTTTTTCTCGATGAGGCGATTCAACTGATCCATAAGGTTTCACACGGCTATCCCAGGAGAATCACGCTTCTCTGCCACCGGGCGTTAAAGAATCTCGTGATGCAAAACAAGTGGGCCGTCGACGAGGGAATCGTCCGCGGCATTATCGAGGAGGATGTGAGTTCAGGATGGCTGAGTCCAGTTCTTCGCTGACACCGGAAAAGAAACTGCTGCGGCTGATCGAAGATCCGCAGGCCGGAGGCGGGGGAAAAAGCGCTCCGTCGGGCGGGAAAATGCCGTTTGATTTTTCCAAGCTTCTTTCTCCCAGCGCCATTCAGGGGCGGATTTCATACCTGAAGGACAACTGGAAAGGGATCTTGAGCGGATCCGGGCCTGCCGCATTCAGTCTGAAGCAGGTCAATATGATCTTGAAAGTGGCGTGTCTTTTTGTGGGGATTTTCTTTTTGGGGAATATTTTTCTGGAGCTGAAGTCGGCTGAGAGCGATTATCATGCCGTTGCCGGTATTCCCCAGAGGGAGATCGCCGAGATTTCTTTGACGCAGCCGAAGGTTTTTGACGAAAACTTTTTCGATGAAGTCGCGCGGCGCAATATTTTCATTCCGAGTGAAAAGCGGGAGGAGGTCAAGAAGCCCAAAAGCGGAGTTTACCTTAAACTGCTTGAGATCTCCCAGCAGCTGAGGCTGGTCGGGATCTCGCTTCGCCCCGAACGGCCGAAAGAGACCTTTTGCATGATCGAAGATTTGAAAAAGAACATGACGAGTTTTCTCAAGGCGGGCGATTCGATTTCGGGACTGACGGTTGAGAAAATCAATGAGGACAACGTGGTTTTGGCATATGCCGACGAGAAGATCGAGCTGAGATGAGAAAAATATTCCGCGCTCAAAAAACGGCCCGGGTTTTATGGGCCGTGATTCTGTTTTCCCTCGCGGCGTCGCTCTATGCCCAAGTTGAAAAAAGTCCGGGAGAGGCATCGGGCGGCAGCGTAGAAGTGGGATTGCCGCCGTCTTCCGTCGTCAGCGGTGCGACGCTTGTCGATGAAGCCAAAATACATAAACAGCCTTCGGGGCTCGATAAGACGATTTTTCTCGATTTGAGGGACATCAATGTCGTGGACGTATTGAAATTTCTGGCGCTTGAGGGAAATCTCAATATTGTGACGAGTAAAAATGTTCAGGGGCGGTCGACCCTTGTTTTGAAGAATGTGACGATACGGGACGCCTTGGATATCATCGTGATTTCCAACCAGCTGGCTTATGAAATCCGGAACGAAATCATTTACGTGATGACGGAGGAGGAATACCGGCAGGTCTACGGCGAGAGTTACAACAACAAGCGGAAAATCCTGACGAGAAATCTCCGGTATGCGAAGCCCAGCTATGTCATGACGACGCTTCAGTCGGTTCAGAGTTCCGTCGGGAAAGTGATCATCGACGAGGAGACCGGTTCGGTGATCATGATCGATACGCCGGAGAAGCTGAAGGAGATGGACAAGCTGATCGATGACATGGAACAAAAGCTTGAGACGAAAGTGGTTAGGCTGCAGTATGCGGACGCGAAAGACGTGGAAGTGCAGATGAAGGCGAAGTTGGATGCGAAATCGGTGGGAAGCGTTTACGGGGATTCCCGTTCAAATCAATTGATTGTGACGGCGTATCCGGATCGGCTGGAGGAAATTTTGCCGTTGATTAAATCGTTGGACGTGAAACAGAAAGGGATTTTGCTTGAAGTCAGGATTTTGCAGGTCCTGGTCAACCCAAAATATGATTACGGCATCGATTGGGAGAAGGCCTTCTGGAAAAACAAACATAAGTCGCTGCAGAATCTTGACTTCCGGGGAGCGTTCCCGATTTCCTCGAGCGTTTCCACCGCGACTAATTTGGGGACGGTGGGCAAGATTGCAATCGGGAAGATTACTCAGGATGACTTTGAGGCGGCAATCAATATGTTGAAACAGGTGGACAAGACGAATGTGCTGGCGAATCCCCGCTTGATGGTGATGGACCGGCAGGAGGCGAAGATCAACATCGGCGATAAGATCCCCTATATTCAGACGACGACGACCGGGACCGGAAATAATGTCTCGATCAGCGAAGAAATCAAATGGGTGGATGTCGGGCTTCAGCTGATGGTGACGCCCGTGATCAATGACGACGGATTTGTCACGATGAAAATCAGGCCGGAGATTTCCGCGAGGACCGGGACTCTGGTCAGCCCCAACAAAAACGAAATCCCGATTGTGAATACCACATTTGTCGAATCGAATGTGATCGTCAAGGACGGGGTCACGGTTATTTTGGGAGGGTTGCGCCGGCATGATTTGAACGAAAAACGGATGGGGCTGCCTTTCCTGATGGATATCCCGCTTCTCGGCGAATTATTCAAGAGCCGGTCGGAATCGACCAAAATCACGGAGATTGTGATCCTGATTACGCCGAAACTCATTACCGGCGGAGACACGATTACCAATGAGACATTGAAAATTAAACCGTCGAAATTGCCCGTTTCATAACCGAATCCGAGCGACTGAAAGGAAATGGATATTAAGAAGAGAATATTGATGGTCCGGATTTTCCTTTTTTTTCTGGGGATTACCGGCATGTTTTTCCCGGTTGTCTTGGCGCAGGATAATCGTTCCGGCGATACCGGCGGCCTTTTGGATTCCAAGGCGGATATCGGCATGGAAACGATTGTGATCACTTTGAACAAGACGCTCGAGGAAAACAAAAAACTTCAGGGCGAAACCGAAAAGCTGCAGATGCAATTCCAAAAACTGGCGATGGAAAACAATGTTTTGAAGGCGCAGATCATCGAACTGAACGAAGGGCGTTACCGGCTTCGGGATGAGGAACGAAAGCTGCGGAAAGATGCGGAGCAGAAGGCGTCCGACTTGGAACGGGTGATCGGCGAATTGAAGCAGGAAAAAGAGGTTTTTCTGCGGGTGAGTGACGAAACCGAAAAGAAGATTGCGGCGGTATCCGCCGAGAACAAGAAATTGAAGGAATTGATTTCCGTCATGTCGCCTGAAGGGGAGAAGACCGCGTATGATAAATTAGTCGAGCATCTTGGCGAAGGGAATGAGCCGATGGGGAGTTCGGGGGATGGCGGAGAAAAAGTTTCCAAGCAGGTTGAAGTTGAATTAGGAGCGTTATACTACAGTCTGGGGAATATGCTGCTTGAGGAAGGTGATTACAAAGGCGCGGAGGGCAAATACAAAAAAGCCCTTGAATTGAACCCAAAAGATTCCTGGGCTCATTACAATTTAGGGGTGCTTTTTGACTTTTATCTGAATAACGATCCGGAAGCAGTCGTGCATTATAAAGAATACTTAAGGCTTGCCCCCGATGCTGAAGATGCAAATAAGATCAGGGAACGCCTAAGTGAAATGGATTTAATGACTTACGTCATTCCTGCCCAACCCATAAAAAAAGATTTTGATGAGCATATTCGCCGATTCCAGTGATGGGTAATCGGACTTTCATAGCCTCCCGCCTGATTTAACAGAATTTACCTCGCAGATTTTTTGTTTGTTTTCATCTTCCACAATCCGAGATTTTTCGCTATTTCCATGAGCTTAAACTTTTATCAAGTTTTATCAAAAAATAGCCGTAAATTAATAACAAAATCGCTGTCTAAATTCGAATAGATGTGTTATATTTTTATTAGAAATGATGAGGTGAAAAATGGCTCAATTAAATAAATACGATCGTGCAAATTTAATAGAGAATCATGAGACGGATTTCATGAGCAAAGAAGCTAATCTGAGGAATATGTTGAAGGTCTTTGTTGTTGGGATATTTTCCTTCGCCATTTTCCTCTCCGTTCATCCGGCCAAAGTTTTTGCGAACAACCTTAGCGTGAGCAATGTCCGCTTGATTGATCAGGATACCAGCGCGGACACGATTGTGGCGGAGTTTGACATCTCCTGGAGCAATGCGTGGAAGGATCCTGTGAATAATGACGCGGCGTGGGTGTTTTTCAAGTATTCCACGGATAGCGGCTCGACATGGTATCACGCAACTTTAAAAGCTTCGGGGACCAATCCTACAGGATTCAGCACGGGAAGCAAATCGAGCGGTTCTTTTGCCGCGTTGGACATCATTGTCCCGGCCGATAAGAAAGGCTGTTTTATCCAGCCGCGAAGTCAGGGGGCGGGGAGTTTGAGTTTCACGGATTTGCAGGCGGTTTGGGATTACGGACATGACGGGTTGAGTGACTCAACGGCTTCGGCTTCGACGACGAGGATCAAGGTCTTTGCGATTGAAATGGTGTATATCCCGGAAGAGGGATTCTATGCGGGGGATGGCACGGCCGGAACGAATGGGGAGTTCCAATACGGAGGCAGTGCAACGGGAGAACCCGGCGCGATTAACAGCGAAGACGGCATCGCTTTTATGAACAATAGTGCGAATGGATGGTATTACAAATCCGCAGGAAATTCCGGGGAAAATTCGAGCGGAGCGTCTTTTTGGGTGAGCGAAGCGTTTCCGAAAGGCTATCAGGCGTTCTATCTGATGAAATACGAGATTTCGCAGGGGCAATATGCGGATTTCCTGAATAATCTGACTTCCACTCAGGCGAGCAACCGCTATCCGAATCAAAACGGGAGTTATCGTCACACGATTTCCGGAAGTTATGCCAGCTATTCCGCTACCAGGGCGGATCGGGCCTGCAATTATCTCAATTGGATGGATGTGGCGGCATATGCCGATTGGGCGGCCCTTCGTCCTTTTTCTGAGCTGGAATTTGAGAAAGTGTGCCGGGGGCCTTTATATCCGGTTTCCGGAGAATATGCCTGGGGGACGACTTCCGCAACCGCGGCGGCGGCGATTTCAGGCACGGAGAACGGAACGGAAACGATTACGACGGCGAACGCCAATCTGAATTACAACAATACGACTTTCACGGGAGGCGACGGAGGGCAAGGGCCTTTGCGCGCGGGGATTTTTGCGACTTCGTCAACAGTGACTCGACAGTCAACGGGATCCGGATATTACGGGAATACGGAACTGTCCGGGAATCTTTGGGAGCGATGCGTGACGGTTGGAAATGCGACGGGGAGGGGATTCGCGGGAACGCACGGTGACGGGGTGTTGACGACCACGACTTCCTATGAGGGGAATGCGACTAATCTGGATTGGCCGGGGATTTCTTCAACGCCTTCGCGGGGAGTGACAAGCGCGACGGGATCGGGCTTCCGGGGAGGCACTTGTTCTACGACGGTTGCCAATTACCAGAGAATTTCCGACAGGACTTTTGCCGCGCTGGATCAGAGTACAAGAGATAAAGAGCGTGGCGGCCGTTTGGCGCGAACGGCTGAATAAAATTTCCGCAGAAGGAGATTTTTAAGTGATTTCAAAGTACGCTGCGAAAAAGAAAGGATGGATGAAAAAGACAATCTGGCTTCTGATTGTCTGCCAGACTTTCTGGGCAGCGGAAGGGATGGCCCTTTTCGCCGCGGTATATAAAGGCGGAAGTTACGACGGTTATTCCTCTTCGACGGGGCAGCCGGATCAGACCTCATCTTATCTTTCCTTTACGACACAGCCTCCCGATGCCGTTGCCGGAAAGGCATTCCCTTCAAATGTTGTGGCGACGGTTTACTACGCGAGCGGCGGAGTGGACACGACGGCGCGCACCGTCAATCTCAGCATCAGCAACAATCCCGGCGGAGGGACATTGGACAGTTCGACGGAATCCTGCACCGGCGGTACCTGTTCCGATACGACTTCGAGCGGAGTGGCGACGTTCTCAAACCTTGTCGTTGACAAGCCCGGTTCTCTTTACACGTTA
>Ga0116177_10001040_pt1 | contig 20544 bp, 20 predicted proteins | sample AD_STIC10_MetaG_FD_89750 | JGI IMG/M metagenome (GOLD analysis project Ga0116177, IMG submission 89750) | Active sludge microbial communities of municipal wastewater-treating anaerobic digesters from USA - AD_STIC10_MetaG | ecosystem: Engineered > Bioreactor > Anaerobic > Digestate | place: USA... | reverse complement strand
TGTCAGGCATCTTTCCGCCGTAGCTAAGATCGCGAGCCTTCCAGACGTGGGCCGGCTTGATGGAGCTTGTTGCACCACTGTTGCCGGGCATAGAAGCGTCAGCTCCGCCGATCTTTACACCAGCCTGCTGAATCTGATCCTTGCTAGCTGTGCCATAAGCGGTAGCCTGAGCTCCGCCCATTGCACCTGCTGTATCAAGGGCGGACTTCACGAAACCCTGAACGTCTGTGGTAGCAGCGTTCTCAGCATCGTAAGAAGCCTCCTGCATAGCATCGGAGCGGATCTTCTTGAGTGCCTCGCGGCGAGCAAGAGCGCGAGCTCTGGCCTCTTCGATCATCTTATCAGTGCTGTCGCACTCGCAAGGCTCCTTACCACACTTCGGGCAACTGGCGCTTTCCTTCTTCTTCTCAAAGGGCTTTGCCTTGCCATCAGCCTTCTTGTCGTCCTTCTTCTCCTTGTCCTTCTCAGCCTTCTTCTTCTCGAGAAGAGCCTTGATGCGAGCAACGCGCTCGGCCTTTGCGGATTCTGGGAGCATACCAGAACCAGCAGCCCCGGCTGTTTCTGCAGGAATATCAGCTCCGACTTCTGCACCGGTAGGAGCAGCAGGAGCGACGCCAGCCATCTGAGCTAGGCTCTGAGCGGCTGCGGCGATATTCTGAATCTCTGCAGTGATCTCGGGCGGTAGATTTGCTCCGAGAGCCCCGTCCGTTCCAGGCATTCCGCCAGGAGCAGTAGCTGCGCCGGCTGGCGGAGCCATCGGGGTAGCGGGAGCCATTTCGCCCTCCTCGTTGAGAGCTTTGAGGGACGTGCGAACCTTGGAAATTCGCTCCTTAAGAGCCTTGGCCTGCTCACGGATGGCATCTGGCTTCTCAGCGTTGCGCTTCTCAGCGAGCTTCGCCTTAAGAGCCTCTACGCGCTGTCGGCGTTCGGCCTTCCTCTTAAGACGAGCAATCCTCTGCTCCTTGGTCTCTGCCATTGGAGCTGGCTCTCCACCGGCGTCTCCACCGGTCTCGTCTTCTTCCTTGAGTGACTTCGCCTTGGAAGAACCTCGAGTCTCCTTCCACTTGCGATAAGCATCGAGGACCTTCTTCTCTTCCTCGGTTACCTTGAGAACGCCTGAGGGAAGCTTGCCCTCTACGTTCGACTGCTCAGCGGAGTTATTAGCGATGCCAACGACCTCGCCAGACTCCTTGAGCTTCCTCTGCTGGAGAACAGCCTTAGCCTTCTCCTGAGCTCTGCGACGGAATTCCTCTCTGTCGACTGCCATGATTGACCCTCCTAAGGGTCACCTTCGTTGTTCGTGCACGATAGGTGTTAGAGATGTGCTGCGCTTTATGCCGGCGCGCTTGGTTATTGCCTCGCATTTAACTAAGAGGACTGTTGGCTCGCACGGTGAGCCCGAGCATTTGATCCGCATTTTAGTCATTTTCCTACAACTGCCACTAACTGTCTAGCGGCTATTATAATTAGTGACTAGGAGTAGTAAGGTGGAAGTTTGGAAGATCTATCTAGTAACTAATCTGGTTAATGGAAATCGCTATGTAGGGCAAACTAAGAAAGCCGGAGCTGCTCTAGATACCTACTTTGGTAGCGGGTATCACATAAAACACGCTTTGCATTACTATGGAAAAGATAGGTTCAAGAAGCAAATTCTACACGACAATATATTAACAAAGAAAGAAGCAGACAGACTAGAAGAATTTGAAATATCTAGCCTACAACCAGAATACAATATCGCCGCAAAAGCTGGTGGCGGTAATTTAGGAGAAGCCTGGTTAGCAAAGTTACGACAAACAATGCAGACTAAAGAATACCGGGAAGCAATGAGTAAGGCTCAGCTTAATCCTTCGACCAGATTTCAAAAGTCTCAAGCTATGAAGAAAGCAAGAACGCAGAAGATATCTGAATGGAGTTCTTGTAAATTGCAGAAAACCTCTTATGTTGATAGAGATGCTGCTAGAACACAAACGATGCCTACGGCAGAAAAGAAGCGTCAGACTTGGAGAGATCGATCAGAAGAGCAGCAATTAGAGCTTTCTCAACGTCGATCAGCCTTGTCGATAGGTAATAGGAATGGATGTAAAAAGGTTCGGTGTGTTCAAACTGGAGAAGTTTTTTCTAGTATTAAAGAAGCAGCTATTCGATTTGATACCTCTCCTACTAATTTAGGTGCAAGTATTCGGCGAAGAAAGCCTGCTCGATGTGGGGCCTTAAAGGGACTTCAATTCGAATACTTATAAGGAGAGCATATGTCAACCGATCCCTTCTCTATGGAAAACCAGAAGGGAGCACCTATAGCTACTTTTGATCCCAAGTTACTTAATGAATTGCAATATGTTTTAACAGATATACTATCTGGGGATCCCGCAGCGCTCGATTCGCAGGCTATGAAGGGCCTAAATATAGAACAAATCAAGACTGCAATTGATTTTATTCTCTCTGATCCTGACTTAACAGAAGATCAAAAGGGCGATTTGCTTTCGAACAGTTGGCGAGTGAACTACCGCGATCGACCTCCGACTCCAGAAGAATTCCTGACTGAAAAGTACCTAGGACCAATCGCACCTACAATTTATCCTCGCGTTAAAAAGGCATTCGTAGAATACCTCGACCCGACTAAGCCTTATCGTACATGTGTACTTTACCCGCACATCGGTTGGGGTAAAATGTTGTCTTATAAGGAATTAGTGTATACTCCAACAGGTCCCAAGACTGTTAGAACTATTCAAGTCGGAGATATTGTATGTACTCCAAACGGTAGATCGGCTAAAATTACATCTAAGCAAGACTATCCAAAAGAGAAGATGTATAAAATTACATTTGCAGATGGTAGATCCGTGATATCTGGGGGTCCGCATTACTGGAAAGCAGCGAAATCCCGCAACGGGATTGTATGGAACAAAGAATTACAGAAGTATGTTAAACAGAAATCTGAGCCGTGTTGGAAGATTATTACTACTGAAGAAATAATTAAATCTATCAAAGCCAACCCTAAAGATAGGTGGTTTATTCCTCTTACGCAACCAGTGCAACATACTGCAAGGCTTCATAAGATACCTCCGTACTCATTAGGAGCGCTACTAGGAGACGGTTCTTTATCTGATTCAGGAATATCTATTGGTGGTGACGACGAGGAAATTATAGAACATGTAAATCGAGATTTTGCAAATCTAGGAATATACTCTAGGTGGTTTGAAACTACATCATGTAATCATGTGATTCGAGTAGCTACAAGAGGGGGCGAAGAGGAAATAAGAAAATGTTTAAGAGAATTAGGTCTCTTAAATACATACTGTCATTCAAAGTTCATCCCTAATGAATACCTTTATGATTCAATTGAAAACAGAATAGCGCTTCTTCAAGGACTTATGGATACAGATGGATCTGCACATAAAAAGGCAGGAATGGCTGTTTTCTATACTGTGAGTGAAAAACTTCGAGATGGAATTATCGAGCTTGTTCGCGGGCTTGGTGGACTTGCGTCTTATTCAACCCGCATAAAAGAAAAACTTAAAAATGCGAACTTCGATCAATATGTGGTTTCAATTTCATTTCCCCAGAACGCGTTTCCAGTATTCTCGCTTAAACGAAAACAAGAGTGGATTGATAGAGGTTTCGAACGAGAACGGAGCAGGTCAAAAACACAGCATCTCTTTATTGATAGAATAGAGGAGATTGACGATATCGGAGGTGCATGTATCGCTATTGACGATGAAGAGAAGTTATTCCTAACAACAGGGTACACAGTAACCCACAACTCGTACCTAGCCGTTTTAGTTAATATGTATATCGGTGTGCATCTATCTATGATGCGCTCGCCATGGAAATTCTTTGGACAGTCCCCCGCGACGGTTTACACTCAGGTATTCTGCGCTATCAGCCAGAAGAAATCTTCTGAGTTGCTGTTCGAGCCAATGCTTAACATGCTAGAGTCTTCTCCATTCTTTGAGAAGGTTCACTCTCGTGAAGGTATGCTTCGCCGTGATCAAGACTTTACTCGAATGGGTAACATCGATCGCGTTTTCTGGACTACAGCCGTTCCGACATCTGCAATTCAGTTCTCCGGTGGTGCTAACTTTAAGCTGATCTCAGGTCCAGGAGCTCTGCTAGGACAAACCATCGTCACCGGTACGATGACCGAGTTAACGTTCTTTTATGATGCAGGTAAGTCTGACGACTTCATCTTTAAGTTCTTCTCTAAACTTCGTGCTCGTATTGAATCTCGCATGAAGGGTAATTACTTCGGTAGATTCATATTAGACTCCTCTCCTAATACATTGGAGTCGCCAATTGACGACTGGGTTGTGCATGAAGCGCCGAAGAATCCAACGAACTACCTCGTTCAGGGCTCTCGCTGGAAGTGGGTACCAGAAGATTTCCCGAAAGAATCCTTCGATGAGATCGGTAACGTTCGCCCGGAGAAGGCCTTTCAAGTGTTTATCGGTGGCAAAGGCCGTCCGCCAGCTATCATCGATGCTAATCTACGTCATCAGTACTCTCCTGAGGATGTTATTGATGTACCTGATACCTTCCTTATTAGAGGACAGTTCGAAGAAAATATATATGAAGCCCTGAAAGACCAAGCTGGTATACCTGCCGGATCGTCTGATAAGATTTTCTACGATCATAATAAGATCGAAGCGTGCTTTGATCCGCGCTTAAAGAACATCTATACCCACATCGTTGCCTCGGCCAAGGAGCCACCGGAACATCTTATCTGGGACCAAATCAAGGATCAATATTTCATCAAGTACATTAACAGTTATCAGTTCTGGTACAAGCCACATGTCCCGAGAGTGTTCGCAGTTGACCAGTCCATTTCAGGAGATATTACGAGCATTGCGCTTATGCACCTAGAACGAGAAACTAGGTACTATCCTAATCGCCCTGATCCTGTTGTACAGAACATCTATGTAGTAGATCTAATCATACCAATCACCCCAAAGGGTGGTCGCGTTAACCTGGATGCTATTCGATTCCTTATAGAGGATCTCCGTGACCAGGGCTCAATGTCCCTCATTCACGGTTCATTCGACCAGTTCCAATCTGAGGCTACTATGCAGTACCTCATACGCCGCGGCTTTGAAATTGAAAAGCTGTCCGTTGATAAGGAGATGGATGCCTACTTAAACTTCGTTTCTATTATCGAATCAAATCGTCTTCGCTCAGGACGCAATTTGCACCTCAAGAATAATCTTAAGAGTCTCCAGATTACTCGACGTAAGGATGCGGATGGTAAGAGAACCGGATCGCAGAAGGTAGACCACTCTAGCGGAGAGCTTGTTCTAGAAGGTAATATAGTTTGGGAACAGTCGTTGATTGGTATTCATGCAAAGGACGTAAGTGATACTGTTTGCGCTTGTTGTGAGTTGCTACGAAAGCATGACGTTATGCCGTATGAAGAGTGGAAGCCGGATGATATTCGCGATAAGACTCGGGAAGATGCTAAGAGTCAGGTAGAAGATTTATTCAAAAAGCATAAGTGGGGAATCGCGGTTACCTAATTTCCGAGTCATGCTTAGCTATGCACTTTCGAAGCGTCCTGGCATCCATCGTTTTGATATGCTCTGCAATTAGATCGTGTAAGTTATCTAGTAACTGATGACACGCATCTTGGAAGGATTCTGTTTTTTGATCGCGAACTTCTGCGAGAGCCTTATTGAGCGTAAGACGAAGCTTTAGATGCTCCTTTCGATGCTCTTCTAGATCTACAGAGTCAGCATTGTATATACTAAGTAACATTTCCTCGTGAGCATGATGCGCGTTGACGTGCTGCATTACTTCACGAACCATAACCATCGCCTCTCTGTAAGATACCTTTCCCGACTCTACAAGTTGGCCGAAAGCACACGCCATTTCGCATATTTTCTTATGTTCACCATCGATGATAAGATCGCCAACTAGATAGGAGTCATCCCACTCACAGAATTTTAACATTGGCGACATCATATCCTCCTACAGTTTCTGGCTTGCCTAATTCTTCATATTATTATAGTAAGAATATTATTATATACCGCCTAAGAACCTCAGTATCTGAGAACCTTAGGAACTGGCATATCCCTATATAGCCTTACTACGATACAGCACCCGTCTCTCGAACAGCTCGGTACTTCTATATTAGTCCCGAATTCTTGTATACTTGGTGAGAGGCAGCTAGATATTTACAATGACATCACAACTTCACATCTTTAAGGAGATCAAATGAACGACGACATGCTGCAGGAGCCCTTGGAGGATCGCCTCCGGCGTCTAAAGTTCCAGAAGAAGGCACAGAATCTGAAGAAGAGAGTAGCCGCTGCTGCTAAGAAAAGCTCTCTAGCTTCCGAATTTCTCGCCTCCAACAACACCCTCGTCGCGTACGTGCGCGATAAGTTCGGTTTCAAGAAGGGCGTAGTCATCGCCACGGGACCTGGCAAGGTTGGCTGGTCCCTCGTCAGCTCCGAGGACTACGAGACCGTGCATCTCGATATCGAGCAGATCCCGAAGCTCGCCGGCTTCATTCACAACCCCGAAGCCAGGCTCGAGCTGGACGAGGACGAAGAGCTCTACCCCGCCGACGCTCTCAACGCCCTGGTGAAGGACAACGCTTTCAAGGACTGGGCTCGCGGAGGCGGATGGGTCGACAGGCCGCTCTTCGACAAGGACACGGGAGTTACGTTCGCTATCAACAAGATGCGAGCGCTCGAGTCAGCACTCGGCCCGGACAGGGGGATCAGCCTCGACGACATCGATATTCCGAGGGACCGCGAGCTTCGTGAAGCTGTCGAGACGATGATTCTTCGCAGTCATCGATACTTCAATAATCAGCCTCATGCTTTCGAGACCAAAACCTCTCTTCCTACTCGAGCCGATACTCATCATCGCGATAATTAAGTAGAGACGTATTTTCTTTAAGAAGAGGCTCCTGTATATTGACGTATACAGGAGCTTTTTTATGGGAAGAATCGCGACTAAGGAGACAAGTAAGAAACTCCCACCAAGGCCTCGTGCTCCGAAGAGGATGAGGGTTGGATACCGCCACTATGCTATAAAATCAGCGCCAAGCGAGTCAGATTTTTATGGTGCGTGTGTCTTTGAAAGAAGTGAAATTCATCTACGTGAAGATGTAGGTGGTGATGAAAAGAAGGCTACTGTATTCCATGAATACTGTCACGCGAAGATGCATGATGGAGGTCTTCGAGATATTTTCACTACTCGCCAAGAAGAAACAATCTGTCAATTCTTCTCTCAGGCTGTTATGGAACTCATCCGGGATCCAGAATATATGGCTTTGCTTCGAGCAAATGGCGAGCGTATGAAAGCTCGATCTCGAAGAAGCTATATGATAGATGGAGAGATGTTTCATTTAACAAAAAAGGAATTACGAGAAAAACTTAAGATCTCGGAGTATAAATTAAAGCAATACTTACAATCCGGTAGGATTCAGGAGGTATCAAATGCCTAGAATAGTAAAACTTGTAAATGTTTCAGAAGCTAATAATAATAAGGCATACGAGATGCACGAGCAAGCCGACGGCACCTGGATCGCAAAGTGGGGACGTGTCGGATACGGAATGCAGGAACAGGTATACCAGAAATCTGAGTGGGATAAAAAATATAAGGAAAAAATTAAGAAAGGTTACAAAGACATAACCGATCTTGTCTCTGTCGAGACAGCCAGCGACAACGGCACTCCCGAAGAGCCCGAAGTCAAGATCTCAGGCTTCAGCAAGGCGTGTCTCGATCTCGTCAATTTTCTTCAGACCTGTGCTAAGGGCGTTGTTCGTCAGAACTATACCGTCAAGGTCGCAGACGTCACTCAGAAGCAGGTCGACGCCGCGCAGGAGATCCTTGATCGTCTCGCTATTCTCTCCTCCAAGCCCTGGGATCGCAAGGATGTGAACGCTACACTCCTCGAGCTCTACCGCACGATTCCCCGCAAGATGTCCAACACGAAGCTTTTTCTTATTCAGGATACGGACAAGCCGAACAGACTGCCTCAGATCCTGTCGAATGAGCAGGACCTTCTCGATACGATGGCTGGCCAGGTTGCTACTCAAGCACAGACGACTACGACCAAGGATAAGAAGCAGGAGCTTATTCTTGATATCGAGATGCGCGAAGCGACTCCGGAGGAACTCGATGAAATCAAGAGGTGCACAGATCTCGACTTTTCGAAAGTCGCAAAGGTCTTCCGAGTTGCGAATAAGAAAACTGGCATTACGTATTCGTCATTCTTTTCAAGTACGGCTCGATCTCGGGAGCTCCTCCTGTATCACGGCAGTCGTAACGAGAATTGGTGGTCGATCGTCAATCAAGGACTTAAGATTCGTCCTACAAACGCCATCCATACAGGATCCATGTTCGGTGACGGGCTCTATTTCGCGAACAAGGCGCGTAAATCAATTGGCTATACGTCGCTCCGCGGCTCTTACTGGGCGTCGGGATCTGCCAACAAGGCCTACTTGGCGCTATACCAGGTAAACGTCGGCGATATGTGGCAGATCGTCCACGGCGATTCCAGCCTCAACCTTCGCAAGGTCAAGGGTGCAGGGCACGACACTGTCTTCGCTAAGGGCGGAGCAGACCTCATCAACGACGAACATATCGCATACGAGTCCGAGCGCAGCACCATCAAATACCTTATCGAGCTGAGGGGATAATGACCGCTAAAACACGGTACAGACTACTAGTAGCATTTTCGTTCCTTCTAGGAGGAGCGATAGTTCTACCCGTAGCCTGTACTTCGTTTGTAACGTTCCTTGAGGTGCTTCGAGCACCAGTCTTCCTTCTCTCTATGTTCGCTTCTGTAGGATTAGAGCTCACAACGGTTCTTTCCCTAGGCCCCGCTAGACGTCGATACCAAGAGGAAGTGCAGCTCGAAAGAGATAAGAGACAAGAGCTTCCTGAGCCTCCGACCGATCTCGATGACCCAGATCTCGTAGCAGCAGTCGCTGAGTTGAATGAATTTTTACCGGGGTCTGACTTAGATATCCAAGAGTGGAAAAAAGAGTACACACAACCCGAATCGCCAAAGAGCACGACGTGGAGTGACCTCGCTAAAAAAGGAAAGACCTGGGATGAGGTAGGCTGCGGAGGTGCCGGCGGGTCTATTGATACCTCGGTAGCTTTTGGAACTTACATACCATCAACTTATAACGTTCAGTATAAGGGAATGAGTATTGCTCGCCCGAACAGGACGCTTCCAGTCCATGACGAACTCGACGAGCTTCGATCCTATCTCGCTGAGCGCCAATTTAGTCTCAATAGCTGGGAAGCAGATAAGGAAAGACCTGGGGTACTTTCGTATAAGTTTTGCGTAGCTGATGATGTAACTCATAAGAGTTACGTTCTTCCCGTACAGGTTACTAACCAGCTTGAATTCGAAATATCTCGAAATCTCCCTTCTGTGATTGTCGACGAAATTCGAAAAACCGTAGACCGCCTCGCAGCCGAACGCCTCTCAAAACAGCTTCTGGTTCCGGCTGGATTGATTGAAATGTCTTACAAAGAAGACGGGTCGATGGCAGCCTACGTAGACGTCGCAGCAATGCAAAAGGCTGCAAAGAGGCGTCGAAACCTAACGGGGAGTAACGGCCCAGGCTAGCCTCTGAGAGAGGCAAAATGATATTATGTTCACAGAGGAGCAAATATGTCGGAACTCGCTGATCTTCAGCAAATGGTGAATGAGCTCAAGAATACCAGTTCATCGAATGAAAAAAAGGAAATTGTAGCTCGTTATCCGAGTGTCAAAAAGCTTCTCAATTATACCTTCAATACGTTCAAGCAGTATTACGTCTCTTCGGATAATGTCTTGAAGAACTGGAAGACTGCGGTCGCCGCAAAGGGACCCAATCTTCTAGCTGCATCTGCTCGTTTCAATTCGCAGACACCGAACGCGGCTAACACGCCCAAGAACTACTACGCCGATCTCTATCAGTTGCTCGATGCACTCGATGATCGCAAGATCACCGGACAGAAGGCAATATCAGAGATCGTTTCTTTTATCAGCCGCAAAGACAACATCGCGTACAAGGATATCATCCTCGATATACTTGATCGCGATCTTAAGTGCCGCATCAGCTCCTCGATCGTCAATAAGGTTTGGCCCAAGCTTATTCCGGAGTTCAATACAGCTCTGGCCAATAGCTACTGGGACAACGAGGACAAAGTTGATTTCACGAAGGATGTTTGGTTCGCCAGCCGCAAGCTTGACGGCGTCCGCCTCCTCACCATCATCGACGAGGACGGGGATATCAAGTGCATGTCGCGTAACGGCAAAGAGTTCACCACGCTAACGAGGCTCAAGGAAGAGATTAAGGAAGTTTGGCCTCAGCTTCGCAGTATCGTCTTTGATGGAGAGATCTGCATCGTGGACGAAGACGGTGATGAACACTTTGACCAGATCATCCGCCTCGTCAACAAGAAGGACTTCACGATCCCGTTCCCGAAGTACAGGGTGTTCGATATTCTAGGCTTCAACGAATTCGCAGAAGGTACGAGCAATTCGAAACTTTCGACGAGACAGGCTCGCTGGGACGTAATCAATCGCGACTACGGTCAGCGTAAGACCGAGATGATCGTCCCGCTCGTACAGACGAAGGTGGAGACTCGCGGTCAGCTCGATGCTCTCTTCGCCGAGGCGAACGACAAAAACTGGGAAGGCCTCATTATCAGGAAGGACGCTCCGTACCAAGGCAAGCGTTCGAACGATATGCTCAAAGTCAAGGCGTTTCACGATGCCGAGTATACGGTTACTCGCCTCGGAACGGGTCCCTTCCGCTATGTGAAGGATGGCAAGGAAACCGAGGAGCAGATGCTTACTCAGGTCTACTTCATGCATGGCACGACCGAGGTCGGCTGTGGCTCAGGCTTCACAATCGAGCAGCGTCAGGACTTCTACCAGCACCCCGAGAAGATTCTTGGTAAAACTATAAAGGTAAAATACTTCGAGGAAACTACCGATCAAAATGGAAATCATTCTCTTAGATTTCCAGTCATAAAGCAGATCTATGAAGATGGCAGGTTTGACTGAGCAAGTCTTTTGAATCCCGCGTTCGGTCGTCGTGGATTAGTAACAAAAGGGTTTTCAGGGCATAGACATACGAAAGAAGATAGAGAAAAAGCTATTGAAACTTTTCGAAAAACCTGGGAGCGTAAAAGAGAGACGGATTGATATTAGAACAATCCGTCGATCGGATTAAAGGATTGGATATGAGTTGCGAAAAAGAGACCCTGGAACACAAACAGATGGTTTCTCACTTCATGAATGTTCTAATCAAGGAACTGATTAGTCGGGCCGAGCATCACGATGACTCTAAATTAGAGCAGGATGAGCTTCCATTTTTCGATGAGTTTACACCGAAGCTGAAAGCTACAACGTACAACAGTGATGAATACAAGGGATTTTTACAGGGCCTGAAACCCGCACTTGATCATCACTACGCTGTCAATAGACACCACCCGGAACATTTCCCGAACGGGATTGCCGGGATGGATCTGGTTGACCTTGTTGAGATGATCTGTGATTGGAAGGCTGCTACTCTTCGTCAGCGGGATGGTAACATCCTAAAAAGCTTGGAGCTGAATCGAGACAAGTTTAGCTACTCGAAAGAGCTTCAGCAGATTTTCGAGAACACTGTGGAGTATTTTGAATGATAAAGCAAGTCATCGTAGTCCGTAAGGACTTGAATATGAGAAAGGGGAAGATGTGCGCTCAGGCAGCGCATGCATCTCTTAAGGTCTTTCTCGATCGCATTGAATACATTAAGCCACGGCATCCTGAAAAGGATAATGAGCAGGACTCCACCACCCATTTCACTCCTGCTATGCGAGCTTGGTGCGAGTGCCAGGAAGGACAGCCCGGCTTCACTAAGATCGTTGTTGGGTGCAACAGCGAAGAGGAGCTCTTCGATGTTGAGAAGAAGGCTCAGGAGGCCGGAATCATTCACGCTCTTATCAAGGATAACGGCGTGACTGAGTTCCATGGAGTTCTTACTCCTACTGTCATCTGTCTCGGTCCCGACGAGGCCGAGAAGATCGATGTTATCACCGGGAAGTTTTCACTTCTATGAGTCTTATTCATCCCGACGGTTCTGAGTCCTCTTGGAGCGACCTGGAAAACGGGGATAACGATCTATACGCTGCAGCCGACGCGTTCATGGGAATCTTCGGTTTCCATCGCGTGAGGCATACAGATACTATCAGTAACAAGGAGGGGCATATGGACCCAGCTAACGCTAACAATCTCCCCGAAGCGACTCAGAGCGACATCATTCAAGAATTCGATGCGCTCGTTCGCAGCAACGTGGACACCACGACTCTCGCAGTCAAGGAATCGCTCAGAGGCAAGGGCTTCTGGGTAAACCAGAGAGACGTCTCTGACGCCATCTGGGGGTACGTCCAGAACAATCTGGACAAGTACAAATACGAGTACCAGCACGGCCATCGCATCTACCGTTACGAGCCCACGCAGGGCATCTTCGGCAGCGGTATCCCGTTCGGAACGCTCAACACGCTCAGCTCCGGCGGTCCTGCGGGCAAGTCTCACAAGATCACCACCTATAAGGTCAGGCGCACCCCGACCATCGGGACCTGGGAAGTCTTCTCTGCTGGCGGCCCTCTTGGGCTTCAGCCGACAGAGACGTTCACCAATACGACCAGGAACAAGGCTCGCTACGAGTATGCCAAGCAGTACGGCGTCAAGTACGTCGATACGGTAGCGAAGAAGATCTAAGCAAGTTCTCCACGGAAGGTTGTTACGTCCGTGGGTACGAATACTGTGGTTAGGGAGTGCACCCTCCAACTCGTCGACAGAACGCTGACAGTTTCAACACTTAGGCCGGCTGTGCACTTGTTGTGGTGAAAAGGAAGCGCGATCCCGGGATCGTGAGCAGGTGGTTCGAATCCACCCCTCCCTCGAGGTAAACTATTTAATGGCGAAGCGAAAAGATAGTGATAATGTCAAAACGGAGCCGGTACTTATTATCGGCTATCTTATTCCAGATCTCTCCGTAAAGGAAGCTGAGGGCGAACGCTTATCAGTTTCCCCTGTCTTTGCATCAGAGAGAGGGATGTACAAGAAGTCTCTTGTATTCAAGACCATCGACGAGGCTAAGGCCAAAATCTTGGAGCGTTACGGACGTGAACAGTAGATACAGCAAAGAAAGAGCCCCTTCTTACTACATTTTCGACGCCGCGGCTCAGAAATATCTCAGCTCTTCCTTCGATTGGAACGATCGAGGCGCTAAGATTCCTAATATGGAGGAAGTTAAAAAGCGGCTCCGTGTAATTGCTGAGCGCCAGGAAGAAGCCTCTCGTCCAAAGGATTGGGAACATCTTCCGCATACGTATACGGATCTCCCGGCTGCGTCCTTTATCCCTGGCGGGGTAGCAGTAGTGGATGAGTGCAAACATACTCTCCTTCGCGGTAGAGATGTAGGGCGACAGTTCCTAATTCAGGTCTGGCAGGCGAAGTCTACTAACTAACTATACTCTGTATAGGAGATAGTTATGGATAATATCCGAGACGATGATGACCTCATCTCTATAGACGACTTCGATTTCCAGCCAATGGCTGAAGAGTGCCCAGAATGTGGCGCTCCTACTTCTGAATGGGTTGAAACTCGAGATTATCTAAATTGGCATTGCCCTCGTTGCGGTAACGATTTCCCTATCGATGCTGCATATGAAGAGGCTCCCGAGTTCCACGATTCTACATATGATCTAGATATGACGGATGAAATATCCGATGACGAGTGGGACGCTCTTGACGACGAAGACCTCGATGCTCTTGAAGAGGCTCTTGGTAGTTCTAGGAAGGATCTACCTAATCTAGCTCCTCCGGAGAGTAAGAGTTCTCAGCCTGAAGGTGAAATAAATACATATCGTAATCCTCCTCATCATGTGTCCGATCTCGGTACTAGCGATTTCGGACGCAAAGGCATGAAAGAAGGCTTCTTCGATAAGAGAATAGAAGCGGGCGAACACTGTGATAATCAGGAAGAGCTTGAAGCAGAGCTTGCTAAAAATCCAAAGATTGAAGATGAGCACGAAGACGGCTACAAATCTCCGACTCCAGTTCGTGAGGATATAGAGGACGACGATAGCCTCGAAGCTATTGTGGCTGAGTACTCTGAGCTTGAAGATGATATCAGAGCAGCGTTTGGCTACTGTGAGCAGCTCTACCAGGCTCTAGCTGATTCCGGAATGGAAGATATCTCCTCTGGAGATCTAGACAGCATGATTCGAGACGGTATCAGCGGTATGGTAGAGGATACGTCGGAGCTCGAGCAGAGCCGCGAAGAGATTGTTGCAATCTTCGACCTGTTCGAGGATGAGCTCGGTGATGAACCTGCTCAGGAGCTCATAGAGCGTATCGAAGACGTAGCTTGTAGTGGTTCCTTTTCTCCTCTTATCGAGGATACGGTAAAAGTTAAGGGCGGCTATCAAAACGTCGGTAAGAAGGGAAAGCATTCCAAGAAGCCGATGACTAAGAAAGCTGCTGATGCCCAGCGTAAGGCAATGTTTGCTAACGGGTATCACGAAGGTGTTGATACCGGTAAGATTCAGGTATCTGACTCTATCGCGTCTCTTATCGATATGTTCATGCCCGAGCTTGCAGGTGATATGAAGACTCAGATTGCTAACGGTAATACAGAAGCTCTTCGTGTCGCTCTTCGTCAGATCGACAAGGGCATCAGTAAGAATATATCCGGGATCTCCGAAAAAGTTATTCGAGAGTATCGTTCATTCCGCGAATCAGCAATGTCTGAGCTCGACCTAGAACGTCAGGAAGCAGAAGCTACTGGTGAGGAGTGGAATAATCCACTCGAAGAAGATCACTTTGTTTGCTTTGCTTGCGACGCTGAAGGCTCTATTAACGAGCTAGACGAGGTTGATGGAGAGTATCTTTGCCCGAGCTGTGGCAGTACCGACATCGATATTTTCCAGACCGACGATATCGGCGATGTTTACGATGATGAATCACCAGAGGATATCCTGTAAGAGGCTTTCGGTGATACTTCTCGCGATCAGCTTAATGCTCGATCCGTTCTCAAGTTTTGGCAGGATAAGGAACTGACGATTCCGGACTACCAAGACCGCATCGATGCAACTGCAAACGAGTTTGAAGTAGACCCGGAGTGGATTAAGGATATTGTAGGTGAGGATGAGGAGGGTGAGAATAGCCGCCCTTTTCGAGAATCTGATGAGCTAGAAGATGAGGGTATCGGAGATGTGAGTGCCTTTCCTGTTCCGGAAGGAAATAAGACACTGACTTGGACGATGTCCGACGACTTCGAAGCTTACAATGCAGCCGAGCACTGGCTAACGGATCGTGGGTTTTCAATCGGTAGACTAAACGGTGATGCACCAGTTGGCTTTAAGGAAGGGGATTGGGATATTGCGAAGTGGTGGAATCTGTCTGCGAGCGATATAAAGCAACTCGATGGCGTTATTACTTCCCCAGACTTTCGTCACGGCCCCGTAACAGTGTAGTTTGGTCTAGATGCTCTTAGAAAGGACGAGCCTGCGGTAGACCCCGATAGACCTGTTTTGAAGCTTTCAGGTGGGTTCAAAGAATCAGCTGATGAGGATTTGCCAGGGGATGTCTCGTCTTTTAAGGCACCGAAAAGTTTTGTAGGTTGGTCCTGTAAAGTAGTAATCCCAGCTAATGTAGAAACACTGGCAGCAAGGTACGATGGAGTTCGCGGCGAGATTGTTCAAGAGGACGAGCGTGGCGAAGGCTTTCTAATCCGTATGCCAAACTATGGAGAGGTTTGGATGCCTAAGCAATTTCTTAAAATAGCACAACGGTAGGTCGGTCGCGTGTATATTAGAAGCGCCGGCTTAGCCGGCGCTTTTTTATTCGCTCCCCCATAGTCTAACTGGTAAGACACGGGATTTTGATTCCCGCGCCGCAAGGCTTGTAGGTTCGAGTCCTACTGGGGGAAAAGAGGAGTGGTAGTGTACATACCCTTTCGACAAATCTTTATGATTTGCAGATTCCATGAAGAAGCAAATCCAAATGGGTCTCTAAAGTGCTTGCATCCAGCTGCTATAAATGAAGCAAACGGTGAGCCACCTAAGTGTAGCAGTAACTGTATAGCTAGAAAGACTTTAGAGACCATGGCAATGTCTTGGGACACTAATTCCTTAGATCGTAAAGAAATAGAAAAAATTGAATCTTTTTGACTTTTCGGAGGCAAAGTTGATATGATCAATGCAGAGGAGGACAGTATGGCAGGTTTAACGCCCGAAGAGGTTCAGGAACTTGACATCGTTCTGGCAAAGCTTTCAACTAAGGTTGAGCCCTCTGCCGAGAACACCGAAGAGTCTCCCAAGGAGGCTGAGTGACATACAGTCGCAAAGAGTTCCTTCGCAACGAGCGACGTCGGAATCGAGTTCATCGATCCCCGCTGTTCTGGATCAGCTGTATCTTCATCGCCCTAGTAGCGCTGTTCATAGCCTACGGAATCGCGCTGCGGATGTTAGGATTAGGATAATCACCAGGGGGTGATTTGGCTTCGACCTGTAGTATCCGTTTTTACCCGACGAAAGGCCCATGCAACGAAAGGGGAGGATCGCAGGGACGCGGGTTCAATTCCCGCCACCTCCATAGGGGACTAGTGTAACTGGTAGCACGGCGATCCGAATGGTTCGCAAGAGTTGGTTCAAGTCCAACACTTCTTCTAAAAGTAAAAACAGAATTTGACTTTCACGGGCTTCGGTAGATATATTACTCGTAAGAGAAAACAACAACCTACCCGACGAGATGTCGAAGACGGTGGTACCAAACCGGGACGGCTAACTGATCGCGCAGTCGAAGGTACCAAAGAGCGCAGCTCCAAGTAGCTGAAATCAGTGTTTCTTTTAGAAGGAGCCACAAATGGCGGAAGTGCTTGAGGTTTTCAAGTACATCGGTGTCGGTATTCTGGTGATCGGTTTCTCGGCGCTCTGTATCTATGACTACGCCAAGAAAATCGAGAAAGCGAAGCATCGTCACGCGTAATTTGGGGTTGTAGCTCAGTTGGCTAGAGCGCGACGCTGGCAGCGTTGAGGTCGAGGGTTCAATTCCCTCTAGCTCCATCGGTTTGATTTTCTGCTAGGCAGAAGGCTCCGCTTATAAGATTCGAGTGTGTTGCTCCGGCCACGAATGCCAGAGCGTCCTGCTACGGCACACTTGTGAATAAGAGGAGGAATGCCACTACAGCCCGTCCTAAGTCGGGGTAGCAGCTAGTACTTGCGGAAGTACCTCAATTGGCTAGAGCACCAGCCTTCCAAGCTGGGTGTTGCGGGTTCGAGTCCCGTCTTCCGCTGAGGGGATCTCAACTATGCTGACAAGTAGTTGAGTCACATTCGATGGTCACGCACTAGTACCTAAGTAGTGTATGGTGGAGGGTTTCGTTAGAGTTCTGCCAGGGATAGTATCCTAGTTGTGTATATCGGATCCGTAGTGCACGACGGGGTGATGGTAGAAGATAAACGCTGGTATTCGGAATCCAGCCTATCCCTGGAAGAGCTCTAGCTACGCCCCCGAATGGGTGCATGGTATAATGGCTATTACATCTGACTGTCTATCAGATAATCCGGGTTCGATTCCCGGTGTGCTCGCAACTTCACAATGGGATTCGCACTAATTGGGTATGAAATACTTATTTTTGTATAAGACAACTCATATTCCAACTGGTCGATTCTACATTGGAATACATGAAACATCTAATTTAGATGATGATTACTTAGGTAGCGGAATCGTTATTCAACGACTGTTAGCTAAGTACCCTAGATCTGAATTCAATAGAGAGATTTTATGTTTCTGTAAAACGAGAGAAGAACTCTCTGAAGCAGAGAGACAGTGTATTCAAGAATCATATGATGATGTGAATAATTTGAACATAGCTCTTGGAGGAGATGGTGGTCCAACATTTTATGGGATAAAAGAAAAAGATCCAGAACGATACCTTATTTTGAAAGAACAGCAAGCAGAACGAGTTCGAAAAGTTCAATCTAAGGGTCATGCATCTCTACGACAAAGAATTGAAACTGAGCCAAACTTTGCAGAACATATGAGAACAGTAGCTAGAAAAGCTTTGAAAAAAGCATCAATAGCTTCTCGAACTCCTGAAGCGATCGCAAAAAAGAAAGAGGTATTTGCGCGAATAGGCCATCAACAAGGAGAAAAGAATAGCTCTTTCGGAAAGCATTGGATTCATAAAGGAACTGAAAATAAGCTAGTTCCTAAGACAGACTTAGTCCCAGAAGGGTGGGAAATAGGTCGTAAGATAAAGTAAATGGGCGCCTAGCATAACGGTAATGCATCGCACTTGCACTGCGAATGATCCGGTTCGAATCCGGGGTGGTCCACTAGTAACAACTCTCCCGTCCAATGAAATAGGTGGACGATTGAGCCCCAAGATACGGCGCTGTCCTAGGAAACACGCATCCGGTGAGGGAGGAAAGTGGGAAATAGAGTATCGGAGTCATGACCGAGAAAAATACCCGCAAGAAAGTCCGATGAGAATCCGGACGACCTCAGCAAAAGAGTTGTTATTTTTATGGCCCCATCGAATAACGGCTAGTTTGCAACCCTCTCAAGGTTGAGATGGGGGTTCGATTCCCCCTGGGGCTATAAAGCAGGTACAAAGCGAAATGGTAACCGCGGTACTGGGGCGTATACTTCGTCCAGCCGTACCTGCCTGCTTCACATAGGTGATTCGTCTAGGAGTTAGGACACTTGTCTGATACACAAGGAAAGACTGCGCGACTCGGTCATCACCTATCCCTCCTAACCTGTAGGAGTAAATACAGGTAGTGATGCTCCATTGCACTTTACGGGTGGGGTTAGTTTTTCCTCCTTTCATCTATGAATAAAGGGGCGTGAGTGGTAGCGACCAACGTTAGCGATTGCCCCAGAAACCTGGTGACGATTAGACGCCAGTGCAACAAACAGCATGCCTGATGGAAAGGGAACTTTGCTACTAATCTTATATGCCCGGTTGATGTAATGGTAGCGTCTCTGTTTTACACGCAGATGGAACTAGTTCGATTCTAGTACCGGGTAAAGGAACCTCCGAAGAGCTGTATACTAATTATGGATACGGAGGTTCGAATGTTTTGTCAGAAGTGTGGCAAAGAACACGATGGGGCTTATGGCTCTGGAAAATTCTGCTCTCGAGCCTGCGCTAATGCTAGACAGTTTTCAGAGGAAACTCGTCAGCTGAAATCGCAAAAACAACGAGAAGCTATTGAAAGAGTCGGCCTCTCCGTAGAATTTCAAAATCGAATAGGTTATGAGTTTTCTCAAACGGATAAAGAAAAAGGACGAAAGAAAAGCATAGAGCATCGCAAGCAAGAGATACAGTCCTGGCAAGACTGGGTACTTGAAGAAGGAGCAACTTGGGAAACTGTTAGTCCTCGTTGGTCTTCGCTTCGAAAGCGGCTAATTACCGAGATCGGATGTTGTGAGATTTGCGGACAGCTTCCAATATGGAATGGAAAACCTCTATCTCTTCAACTGGATCATATTGATGGAGATTTAGACAATAACAAACGAAGTAATCTTCGGGTACTCTGTTTACACTGTCATTCACAGACGCCACATTATGGCTCTAAAAATAAGGGCCGTGGAAGATATTTACGAAGAAAACAAAGCCATTCGGACGACTAGTGTGTATGCCAAGTGAGGTCGAGCCCTGGTCAGGGGTACAGCGAATATCCGTAGCGGGGCCTAGCTAGCTCACCGGATGCTGGAGCGTAAAGGCGTCGGACACAACGCCGAAGCATACACATAATGGCCAACGGACGGTCCCGAGATCGCAAGATCGAATCCGAAAGGTAGGGCGAAGAAAGCCGTCGGTGGAGCCCGTAATCACCTTACTTGTAGAGAGGCATTCAGATATAGGATGTATAACGGGAAATAGCTCAGCTGGTAGAGCGCGTGCTTTGGGAGCATGAGGTCGCAGGTTCGAAACCTGTTTTCCCGACTAACGTTTTTCAAGGAGGAAGTAATGTATGATCTCTCCGAACTTGAAGAACTTCGCAAATTGACTCCTCCAGGTCAGTATTGCGTACCCGTAGAAACTGAAAAGAGCTGTAAGGTGCTTGTAGTCGGGGACGTTAAGAAGTCTGTAACCAAAGATTGGTTCGCTATCTTTCCGGATCCGTCGGAGCAACCTGCATATGAGAAAGCATTGATAGACATAGTCGAGAAACGATTAGGTCTTTAGTTGGGCGCGTGACATAAAGGCTGTGTAGCGGACTCTTAATCCGTGAGCGAAAGCTCAATGCAGGTTCGACTCCTGTCGCTCCCATAGTTCCTGATTACCCTCCGAGGGTCGCTCCTTTGGGTTCAAGGTAGTATAACACTCAGCCGAGGCCTTGAGAAATAATGTATAACAGGCTGCGGATAGTCATCAGAGACGTGTCGATGACCAGGGACTTATTTGCCTCATTCGCGTAACGGGTCTTCTACGTCTTGATGCCACGTGCTCAAGGCGAAAGACACTACTCTTCGATCCCCATTAGGACCAGCAGGTAAAGGCCACCTGAAGCGCGACTACGGTGGAG